>FRDC01001525.1_pt1 | contig 29083 bp, 27 predicted proteins | sample 1106171 | NCBI WGS metagenome assembly FRDC01 (sample SAMEA3930566, study PRJEB13176) | freshwater metagenome | biome: Drinking water system; feature: drinking water; material: water | place: Singapore | collected 2014-12-20 | reverse complement strand
AACACCGTTTACACAAAATCTAGGACACCCCCAATCTTACCGCTCGTTCTCGTACAACTGATTTGATTTTTCATCTCTTCCTCCTCTCAAATCATTTTATCTCCAGAAAACCCGGAACGATTCATTAAACCAGATCAAACTACCTTAACAAGATATCCGGCTCTATTGGACCACAACACCCTGAGTTTTCTTACAGCTAAAGTTATTACAAATTAGACCGATAGCTTGCAGAAAAAATGATTTGCAAAGTGAGTCGAGATATTCGTGTTTATCTGTCTTGATTCACAACAATCACTTAAGAACTCTCGATAATCTAAAAATCAACATATAAAGAAGTCGATCAGTTTTTAACAAAATAAATCGCCTTGATCTAAATGCATAACGAGGAGAGTAGTTATGTCAGAAACACTATTAACAGGCACCAAGAAAAATAGAGATTTGGAAAATAGAACAAGGCTGGATCGCACAGATAGTATTTTGCGCAATGCCGAAGCCGATGAATTTTTTCTAAATATTAAGGGAGAGCTTAATCAAGTCGATAGATTAGTTAGTGATGCCGTTAATAATCTAGTCATTAATTTTAAATTTATTAGCAAGCTGACCAAATCCCATCACGAGATGGTTTTGGCTATTGAGAAATTGGCGGCTCCTGAAAGCAGTAAGCCTATTCTCGATCTCCTTGAGAAACAGATGGTTGTGGCGGACAAGATTGAACAAGAATTAGAAATGGCGATAACTTCATTACAGTTTGGAGATTTGGTAACGCAATTACTCGCGCATACTACCCACCAAGTGGAACTGTTAAGTATTGAGTTGGGGCGAATTGAGCGACAGAGTAGCTGGGGTAAAAAAAGTAGCAAAAAGACTTTGAATAGAATTCATGAAGGCATATCCGAGGCGATGGCATTGACAAAGAGCAATAGCAAGAGAAAACCGGTTGTACAACAGGGTATGCAGATGGGTGATATTGAGCTTTTCTAATACAAATTGGATTGAATGTTTCCAAGATAAATGATCAAAAATGAAAGAGAGGTAAGGTAAATGGCAAAGACAATTCTTGCAGTGGATGATTCGGCATCAATAAGGCAGATGGTTACTTTTACGCTTAAAGGTGCTGGGTATGAAGTCATTCAAGCTGTTGATGGTCAGGATGCATTAGATAAAGCAAATTTTCATCAAGTGAATTTAGTTTTGACAGACATCAACATGCCAAGAATGGATGGATTAAAGCTACTGGAATTGCTAAGAAAATTGGCGAATTATAAAAACATTCCCATATTAATCTTAACGACTGAGTCTGGTGATGAAATAAAGGCTAAAGGCAGAGCGGCCGGAGCAACCGGATGGCTAGTAAAACCCTTTGACCCTAAGAGACTGTTAGAAGTCATTGGAAAAGTAATAGGCTAAAAAATACTTCGTTGCAGATTAGTAAATTGGAAGGGTTTCTCGAGTTTTAAAGATTAAATGATTTTTATTAATCTGTTTCTTAATTTGCCGGTTTTATTAGAGTGTTAGCCTTGAATAGTATTCACATAAAATAGGGTTACCGATGAGTACAGATCTCGAACAGTTTTACGAAATTTTCTTTGAAGAATCTTCTGAATTATTGGCTGAAATGGAAACATGCCTTTTAAGGCTGGATGTTAATTCACCAGACTTGGAAGATTTAAACGCTATTTTTCGTGCAGCTCACTCTATCAAAGGGGGGGCTGGTACATTTGGTTTTACAGATATGACGGAGATGACTCATATGTTGGAAACATTGCTGGATAAATTGCGTAAAGGCGAACTCAAGGTACGTAGCGAAATGATTGATGCCTTTCTTAAGGCTGGGGATGTTATAAAAGATCAGTTAGCAGGTCATCGTGGGGAGGGTCAAGCTGATCCAGAAGTTGCGGCAGCTGTTTGTGAAGAATTAAAAAGACTCAGTGACGGAACACAGCAGGTATCGCCTCCTGAAGCTGCAGCTAAGGAAGAACCTGAAGAAAATTCAGAAAGTATTCAAACCAAACCTAAGGTTACAGAATTAGCCGTAGAAGATACAGCAAGTAATATTTTTAGTGTTGAATTTTCAGGTACCGGTATGAGTACTGCGACCGTTGATCATTTGTTTGAAAACTTAAAACGCCTCGGGTCTTTGGAAAATTTGACTCCTGCTGATGTGAGTGACAGTTTTAAGTTAAAGCTTGCGACATCAAATTGTGAAGAAGATGTTTGGGAAACATTGGCTTTTGTTGTTGATCCGGTAAATCTCAAAATTGAGACAGTGGCACATGAGCATTCTGAAGCAAGTGCAGCACTCCTTTGCTCTACAAAAGGAACTATTGAGAACACAGAAGTAGAAGTATTAACTGGTGAAAGCGATGACGAGTTTGCTATGACTGATTTGCCGCCGGCCCCGGGGTACGGTTTTTTCCCAGGAGCGCCGGCTGCACCCATTGATTGTGATGAAGCAGAAACGAGTCCAAGTATTAAACAACAACCCAGTACCGTTTCTAGTAAAAATGACTCATCAGGTGGTTTAAATAAAGCCCCGAGTAAAGCTACTGCTGCTAGTTCTTCTTCAACCAATGAGACTTCTTCAATACGTGTCAGTATTGAAAAGGTCGATCAAATGATCAACTTGGTCGGTGAATTGGTGATTACACAGGCAATGCTAGCTCAGACCGCTTCGCAATATGATCCGGTGCTTTTTGAAAAATTACATAGCGGAATGAGTCAATTGGAGAGAAATACGCGGGATTTGCAAGAATCTGTAATGTCGATTCGCATGATGCCAATTAGTTTTGTATTTAGCCGTTATCCTCGGGTTGTTCGTGATCTGGCCACAAAGTTGAACAAACGAGTAGAGCTAAAAACCGTGGGCGAAAATACGGAGCTTGATAAAGGTCTGATAGAAAAAATTGCTGATCCACTGACTCATTTGGTGAGGAATAGCTTGGATCATGGCATTGAAGTTGCCGAGAAACGAGTTGCCGCCGGTAAGCCAGCCCACGGTACTATAACTTTGCGAGCCTTTCATCAAGGTGGCAGTATCGTAATCGAAGTTAGTGATGATGGAGCTGGCTTAAATCGAGGAAAGATACTTGCAAAAGCAAAAGAACGTGGATTGCCTGTGCATGACGGTATGACAGATCAAGAAGTTTGGGCATTGATATTTGAGGCCGGTTTTTCGACGGCCGAGAAAGTCACGGATGTATCTGGACGCGGGGTTGGTATGGATGTTGTCAAGCGCAATATCCAGAGTATGGGAGGGCGTATTGATATCGATTCAGCGTTAGGCTCCGGTACACGTATTTCGATTCGCTTGCCTTTGACGCTTGCCATTCTTGATGGGCTATCAGTAACTGTCGGTGAAGAAATGTTTATTGTTCCACTTAATTACATTACCGAGTCGTTACAGCCTGCAGCCGCTGATATCAAAACAGTCAGTGGTCAAGGACGTGTGGTACAGGTGCGCGGTGAATACTTGCCTGTGGTTGCATTACATGAAATCTTCAATTTGCGCCCAAAAGTTACAGCTGTTAACGAAGGAATTCTTGTAATTCTTGAAGCTGAGGGTCACAAAGCTGCCCTATTTGTGGACGATCTCGTAGGACAGCATCAGGTTGTCATTAAGAGTCTGGAAAGTAACTATCGAAGAGTGCAAGGTGTATCCGGGGCGACAATCATGGGTGATGGCAAGGTTGCACTTATTCTTGATACCGCTGCTTTGGTAATGGCTTCGCAACAGGAGATCGTATAAATCTAGTTGTGCTAGCAGATTTATAGATTTTGGAGGCAGGCGTTTTACATGAAACACGAGTTGGGATAATCGCTTGATTAAGAGAAATGTATGTTTATCATCAATGTTTAAGTATACCCATGTGAAGAGTTGATTATGTATTTAATAACAGTGTGCTATGGTTTTTAATCTCAAAGGTCGATTAGCTTTAAAACCCTTCAATATAACTACCGATAAATTTGCTTAAGAATAGATCTTGGCTAACTGGAATGGGACTAGCATGGGAATAATTTCGAACTTTGATGAGAATTCTAATGACAAAACTCGCGAATATGTCTTTACTCAAGAGGATTTTGAACGAGTTAGAAAGCTGATATACAAGCATGCTGGAATTTCACTGTCATCGGGTAAGCAAAATATGGTGTACAGTCGCTTGGCTCGCCGTTTGCGAGCGACAGGTATTAATAGCTTCCACGAATATTTAAATTATCTTGAACGTGGAAACTCTGAAGAATGGGAAGCTTTTACTAATGCACTAACAACAAATCTAACCGCTTTTTTTCGTGAACAGCACCATTTTCCCATTCTCGAAAAGCATGTCGAGAAACGCAAGAACCAAAACAAAATTCAACTCTGGTGTAGTGCATCATCTACTGGTGAAGAGCCTTATTCGATGGCCATGGCGATGGTGCAAGCATTTAATACTTTAACCCCTCCCGTTCATATCTTGGCGACGGACCTAGATACCAATGTTTTAGCAAAAGCGCAGCTAGGTATTTATTCATTAGACAAACTGGAAAAACTTCCGAAGGAAAAATTAAGACAATTTTTCCTTAAGGGGAAGGGGCATCATGACGGTTCGGCACGGGTTAGACCCGAGCTACGTAACATGATTACTTTCCGTCAACTAAATTTACTTGATGACAATTGGCCAATTCGAGGTCCTTTTGATGCCATATTTTGTCGTAATGTAATGATTTACTTCGATAAGCCAACACAATATAAAATCCTGAAGAAATTTGCTCCTTTGCTTGCTCCAGATGGCTTATTGTTTGCAGGGCATTCCGAGAGTTTCCAGCATGCGGTCGATTTATTTAAGCTGCGAGAAAAAACAGTGTACGAATTAGCAAGTAGAACGAGGTAATAATTGCATGACTGAGATCATTGATGAGCAACTTGCTACTAATTTTTATTTTGATAAGAATTTTAATAGTCAAGCGGTTAAATTGCTACCGGGTGAGTATTATGTGACTGATAAAGATATCTTGCTGGTAACTGTTCTTGGATCTTGTGTAGCCGCCTGTATACGCGATTGCTATAGCGGCATTGGAGGAATGAACCATTTCATGCTCCCTGATGGTGGCGGTGATGCAGGGAGTCCATTAAATGCTTCAGCCAGGTATGGGACATACGCGATGGAGATATTGATCAATCAACTGTTGAAACTGGGTGCTCGTCGCAGCAATTTGGAAGCTAAGGTTTTCGGTGGCGGAAATGTTCTTGATGGTTTGACGGTTGCGAATGTAGGTCAGAGGAATGCAGATTTTGTATTGAAGTTTTTGCAGACAGAAAAGATTCGAATTGTTGCTCAGGACCTTGTCGATGTATTCCCTCGTAAAGTTTACTTTTTTCCCAAAAGTAGCCGAGTGATGGTTAAGAAGTTACGCAATGTGCGCAACACGACACTTTCTCAGCGGGAAAGCGACTACAGGCAACGCCTACATCGAGTGGACTCCGGCGGTGATGTTGAACTGTTCTCATAGAACAAGTTGATTTATTAATCAAAATTGAGAGTTAAAGATGAATAAGACTAGAGTTCTGATAATTGATGACTCAGCGCTAATTCGACGTTTATTAAGCGAGGTTATAAATAGCCAGCCCGACATGGAAGCCATAGGATCAGCTCCGGATCCTCTGGTGGCGAGAGAAATGATACGTGAGATGAATCCTGATGTGCTGACGTTGGATGTTGAGATGCCCAAGATGGACGGGTTGGATTTTCTCGAGAAATTAATGAGATTACGGCCAATGCCTGTCGTGATGGTATCAACGTTAACGGAAAAGGGCTCAGACATTACTTTTCGTGCGCTCGAACTGGGTGCTATTGATTTTGTTTCTAAACCTAAAATTGATATTGCTGCCGGTTTAAAAGAATATGGCGGTGAGATTGCAAACAAAATTCGCATTGCTAAATCTGCTCGACTCAAGAAATCTGCAAACATAGCAGTAACAAAAAGTGCCACAGCGGATGCGGTATTACCTTCGGTGTCAAATCGCATCGCATCGACTGAGAAATTGATAATAGTTGGTGCGTCTACTGGCGGTACGGAAGCAATAAAGGAGTTTTTAATTAGAATGCCGCCGGATTCACCTGGAATATTAATCACTCAACATATGCCCGAAGGTTTTACCAAATCATTCGCGAATCGATTGAATTCTCTTTGCAAAATTTCTGTTATTGAAGCGCAAGGAGGAGAGCGGGTTTTACCTGGTCATGCATATATCGCACCAGGCCACTCTCACCTGTTGCTGAAACGTAGCGGCGCGAATTATATGACTGAATTAAACCATGGGGAGCCAGTTTGTCGACATCGCCCATCGGTTGATGTACTATTTAGGTCCGCGGCTAATTGCGCTGGTAAAAATGCGATTGGTGTGATTCTGACTGGCATGGGAAAAGACGGGGCGGCAGGAATGCTGGAAATGCACAAAGCAGGTTCGTATAATTTTGCGCAGGATGAGAATAGCTGTGTAGTTTTCGGTATGCCGAAAGAAGCAATTGCAGCAGGCGGTGTTAATGAAATCGTTTCTTTAAAAGATATGGCCAGATGTGTTTTGTCAAAAATATCCAGCATGGGGTCTCATGGTAATCGCGTATAGTTGGTATTAACTTTTTTGGATATGAAGTTATGCAAACTACATCGTCAATGAAAAAGCTTATTTCTCGAGTTGCTATTTTAATTGGTATCTGCTTTCTGGTTAGCTGTAGCACAGTACAGGAAAGACCCATATTTAAACCTGGTCCTGCAATAAAAAAACCGGCAGATTATCATCAAGTCAAGAAAGCTCTCTATTCTCAATATAATGAGTGGCAAGGTGTACGCTATCAACGCGGTGGTCTCAGTCAGCGTGGAGTCGATTGTTCGGGTTTCGTACATATCACATTCAAATCGAAACTGGGTATGCATTTGCCCAGAACAACCCATCTACAATCTCGAGTTGGAAAAGAAATTCGGAAAGAAGAATTGAGAGCAGGTGACTTAATTTTTTTCAGAACGGGACCAACTTCAAATCATGTCGGTATTTATCTAGAAAACAATAAGTTTCTCCATGCATCGCAAAAGAAAGGCGTTATCATTTCTAGACTGGATCACGTATATTGGAAATCCAATTACTGGAAATCGGTTCGCGTTTAGAAACCCGCAGGCATAAGTATTTGCCATTTCAATTAACCGCAGCTTCTAGTATCACACCATCATTCTTTGCGAAATGTGTTATGGATGAAGAAATCAAACAACGGCTTCAGAACAATAAAATATGGCAACGTGGTTTCTTCATGATACTTTATATGGGAATATACGGTTTTTGTAACTTTCTGATTATCTGTATATTCTTCTTTCAATTTGTCACTCTGATCATAACTGGGCAGCCCAACGCATTGCTGCTGAACTTCAGCCAAAGCCTTGGTGCGTATATTCGTCAAATTATTTCGTACATGGCATTGAATACCGATCATCTGCCATTTCCATTCAGTGCATGGCCAGTCGATGGCAGTACTGAACAACTCACCAATGATTCCAATACAAGCAATTAATACGTCATTGCTCCGCAAGCTCTAGAAGTTAGACGTTTTTCTTGCTTCTCACCATTCACTTGCAGCGGGAAACACCAGTCGTAACCTGAAATGGTTTAATATTCGATGCCATGAAGTTTCGGAACACTTCCCCAGCAATTAAGAATCTTTTGGATACATTTGTATGACCACGTTGTTTACGCCTCTGGCAATTGGTTCACTCATGGTACCGAACCGGATTTTTATGGCGCCATTGACGCGTTGCCGAGCAGGGGAGACGCATATTCCGAATGATTTAATGGTTGAATACTACAAGCAGCGCGCCAGTGCAGGTTTGATTATCGCCGAAGCGACGATGGCGATGGAGGGGAATTCGGCGTTCTGGAAGGAACCCGGCATTTACTCGGCAGAACAAATTGCCGCATGGCAGCAAGTAACCACTGCCGTTCATGACGCTGGCGGCAGAATTTTCTTGCAGATCTGGCATGGTGGACGGGCGTGTCACCCATTGCTCAATCATGGTTCGCAACCGGTTGCACCCAGCGCTATCGCCATTGCCGATGAAGTGCGTACGCCGGAAGGGAGAAAACCTTATGCCGTACCTCGTGAATTGCGTGATGACGAACTGTCCGGGATTGTTTCCGGATTCAAACAAGCCGCGCAAAATGCCAAGACCGCCGGATTCGACGGTATAGAAATTCACGGCGCCAACGGTTATTTGCTCGATGAGTTTCTGCGTGACGGCTCGAATAAACGTAGCGGTCCTTATGGTGGTTCGATTGAGAATCGGGCTCGACTGATCTTGGAAGTGCTGGAAGCGGTCAGTACCGTGTGGGGGAGCAACCGGGTCGGTTTGCGGATTTCGCCGCTGAGCAGTTACAACAGCATGATCGACAGCGACCCGATAGGGTTATTCACCTGGCTTGCCAATCGGCTCAACGAATACTGTCTGGCGTACTTGCACGTTCTGCGCGGAGATGTTTATCAACAGCAAAACGGTGACGTGATGACGCCTATCCGCAAGCACTATCAAGGCGTGCTGATTGGCAACTTCGAGTATGCGCCGGATGAGGCGGATCAAGACATCGCTGAAGGTAAAATTGATGCCGTGGCATTTGGCCGGTTTTTTTTAGCCAACCCCGATTTACCGGCGCGCATCCGCGCAGGCGCAGCGCTCAACGAACCCGATCCCGCGACCTTTTATACCGACGGTGCCAAAGGGTATACTGATTATCCCTCTCTTCATTCTTCGTGACACAACTATGCGGCTGTTAGCAATTATTGCTGTATTCGGTTCGCTCAGCGGTTGCCTTTCGCTTCCGCAGAATGTCGTGCCGGTTGATGGTTTCAAATTGAACCGCTATCTTGGCACTTGGTACGAAATCGCCCGTCTTGACCATTCGTTTGAACGCGGACTCGACAACGTGATGGCGGAATACTCTCTTCGCGAGGATGGTGGCGTCAAAGTCATCAACAAAGGTTTCTCGGCGGCGGATAACAAGTGGAAAGAAGCCGAAGGCAAAGCTTATTTTGTCGAAGATCCGCAGCAAGGCTATTTGAAGGTATCTTTTTTTGGCCCATTCTACGGTGCATATATCATATTTGAACTCGATAAGGAGAATTACCAATACGCTTTCGTCACCAGCTACGATAAATCTTTCCTGTGGCTGCTGGCAAGAACCCCAAAAGTTAGCGAAGAATTAATTACCCGCTTTGTGCAACGATCAAATGAACTCGGTTTTGGAACTGACAAGTTGATCTATCCAAAGCAAGATTAAATCACTACCATGATCGGATAGTTTGAGTGGAATGGACATACAATGCAGCAGATACTCGTTACCTTAGGAATCGTTCTCCTCATCCTCGACCTGCTGTGGCCGTGGCTATCGCAATTGCCATTTGGTCGCCTGCCCGGCGATATTCATATCGAACGCGAGAATTTCAGCTTTCATTTCCCATTGATGACAGGTTTGGTGATCTCCGTCGTGCTGACGTTGATAATGTGGTGGTTGCGGAAGTGAGAAATGGTTTCGCAAATTCGGAATACGCTCTTACCGAAGTCTGCACTTCAAAGTTGAATCCGCCCATAGATCAACTTTCAGTATTTTCATGGTGTTTATTCGCACCAACGATGGTCATAATATCGCCAGCTTGCAAATGTAATAGTTTTGCAATGTCTTCGTAATCATCCGGTAAAGCTGCATCATCCCATCCATTGGCCGAATGTCTGGCTAAATTTACTGCAAGTATCACATTGCGGACACGCTGAAAGCCAGAACAGTTGTCATCCATGAGGGTAATTAACAATTCCGGGAGTCTCCATTTGATAGCAAGTTCATGCTGCAATTGATTCAATGGGAAACCGAATACCTTCTCTTGCACAGCGGCGCTTCTTAATGTTTTATCCTTCTTTTGTAATTGCTTGATTTGTAGCATCTCTCCCGGTGCGAAACACCACATCAAGATTTCTGCTATGTCATGTAATAATGCAGCAAGCCGGATGTCGGCAAAGTGCAGATCATGCAAACGAATCGCCCAATCAAACGCATAGGAAGCAGCCAGATTGGCCCGATGTGAAGTTTTTAACAAATAAACGAGTGCGCTTCGATTATTTTGCCCAAGAATATCTTCAACCAAGGGAGTGGCGGGTATCAGCCGAATTGTATTTTCAAGTCCGAGCATCAAAACAATTTGCTCGACTTCCATCACATCATGTTCCTGGCAGCGATGCTTATGCTTTTGCATATAGCGCATTAGTTTTACTGTCATGAGTGGATCATTTTTTACAATATTTGCGTAGCTGCGCGCATTCAGGTTATTTTCATCCTGTTTGAGGATTTCGAGGTTTCGTGCGGTTTGTTTGAGAACAGGAATTTCTGCTGTTGTAAGAAAAGTAACCCAATCCGTTAATTTTCTTTTATTTTGTTGTAGCATTTCTGAACCCCTGGTTTATTGTCGCAAGGATTTTTTTTACGACATTTCTGTATAAATCTTTAGGAAACAATAATCTACCAATAAGATTTTGTTGTCCAAGCAACATTGAAGTAATTGAATGAATATCCTTCCTCAGCAACGAGGATTTGATCGCCTCGTTTTAGTCATTACGGAACGGAATGTCCCATTAATTGATTGTAACAAATAAGAGATACTAAAAGGGGTCAATTCATAAGAACCAACCCCCTATTTAACTAAGTTAAACTACATCAGTTACATACGCATACGCCTGGGAAGCATCTGCAATGTTGGCAAACATATTCGAATCTTCCGTAACGATAGCGAAATATAAGCACGTACGTATACCGCTTTAGGGTACGAACATACCATGATATATCCTCCATAAAAATATGAAGGACGAACTTGTGATTCTTGCCTGAGTCTATGTTAGACTTACAAAGCGTTTTGTTTTAAAGTAACGTAGACCGATGTAGGCGTCGCCCTGTGGCACTACATCTAGACATTGCGGATGCGCTAACATCCGCAATGTCAATCTTATTCATCACTTGTTAATTCGCCATTGCTTGGTAATTCCCTATCATTATTAACTGGCGAGACAGAATAAATGCCCCTTTTGTCTGTGAATACTAAGCCTTTATTAACCATTCGATATAACTTGGCGGTCAATATCTTGCGTTTATGTACCGTCCCTGTCTTCTTGTATAGAGCAATTAGAATATGATCAAGCGACATTGTCCCGCCGTGTTGTTTAATGATATTTACAATCTCAAATTCGTTGTGGTCGCTCTCAGTTAACCCAAGTTCATTAATTAACTCTTGTGGAAGACCTTGAATGTCATTGGGGGTAATGGATACATAATCATTCTTGCCGGACGATGACCCTTCATTATCAATGGCAGAAGAAACTTGCTTGAGATGCTCTAAATGAGCCTTAACTGATTGCGTTGCTTCGAAGTGATGTTCGAAAAATTTGACGTTGCGTGTCTTGGAATCGGCTATCCGAGATTGATAGAACGTTAGTTGCTGGTTGACATATTCGATCGATTTGTCTATAGTATGCATCTGAAGCCCTCGTGGTTTCAAAGAAAATACAGTCTCACAACACGTGGTGAGTTATGCGTATATATCAATAAGGCCAATTTTTTCTGAATGGGAAGATTGGCCTTAATCATTTCCATCTAAAAATTATACAACACAATTCCATGTTTGCAACAAATAATTTTTTTCTACAAGAAATTTTGTAGAGAAAAGCGCGATCAGAAGCGTGATCAGTTTGCCTAACTCAATCAGACAGTGAAAATTTTTTAGCGCAATATGATGTTTATATTATGATATTCAACATGAAGTTGACTATAGTAGAATTACTCGTGACTAAATCGTGACTAAGCGCGCGCTTTTAACATCAGTCCAACAGATAAATTAAACACGCTTGAAGAATCAGAATTCCTCTTGTTATATCTGAAGCAAAACTCGTCGATATACTTATCCAAGTATTTAGCCGATACTTTATGAAACTGACCGATAATTCCACGTTTTAGTAATGCCCAGAATGATTCAATTGTATTTGTGTGTATTTCACCGTTAGCGTATTCAAATTGATGATTCACGGTGTAATGCTTGAGAATTTTTGAAACTCTGGAATAGCCACGATATTCATCAGTAACTAATACTGATCCTATTGGATTTACGTTTTTACGAATAAGTTGATTTAGGTCTTTTGATTTCAACATGCTTTTTTCAACTTTCTTTGCTTTAACATCACCACCTCTAGATACCATTCCAACTACCGGCGTTTTCTTTGTGCCGCGCCCACGTGGTGAACCTGAATTATTGTCATCATCTTTTTTCGCTGTTTTGCGTGGCTTGCCGCCCACATAGGTTTCGTCCATTTCAATAACGCCAGTAAGTAGCTCCCCGTCTGATTTCATGCTTTCACGTATTTTCATGGCCATGCGCCATGCGGTATCTTTATTCACTTCAAGATCGCGAGCTAATTGACGCGCAGAGATGCCTTTCTTTGCATTTAATATCAGGGATATTGCAAGAAACCATTTTTGAAGAGGTATGCGCGTATCATGAAATAGCGTGCCAATTGTTACACTGAATGATTTTTGGCAGGAATTGCAATGATGGCGTAAGTCAGATGTACGTGGATAGTTGTTTTCTGACCCACAGTAAGGGCAGGTAACGCCATTTGCCCAACGGACAGATTCAAGATGATCTATGCAGGATTTTTGATCTGGAAATTTCTTAAAGATTTGTATAATGTTCATTACTTGTCTCCTTAACTTGGAAACAAGTATAAACTAAACAATAACTAGATACAATCAATTATTGGGACATTCCGTTACGGAAATCATTAAGCCGCCAATTCAGCAGCAATCATCTCAGCTTGCTTCAGCACCATTTCCGTTGCCAATAATTGCATATCCGGCGGATAACCGTATTGCTTCAGCGTTCTTTTGACAATAACTTTCAGCTTGGCTCTGACACTTTCCTTGATGGTCCAGTCGATCGAGGCATTCTGACGGATGCGCTGGGTTAAAACGATGGCCAGTTCACGTAATTGGTCGTTTTGCATCAATTCACGGGCGCTATTGTTGCTGGCGACGGCGGTATAAAAAGCATATTCGTAATTCGATAAATGCAGCCTTTCGGCTTCCTTGCCCGAGGCGACGATCTCCTTGCTGATCTTGATCAGTTCGTCAATCACTTCGGCAGCGGTTAGAACTTTGTTGTGGTATTTATTGATGGTATTCTCGAGCATTTCCATCAAGGTTTTGCTGTGCGCCAGATTGGTTTTGGCGCGCACCGTCAATTCATCGTTGAGCAATTTCCGCAAGACTTCCATCGCCACATTCTTATGCTGGTGGCCTCTCAATTCTTCCAGGAAATCGTCGGACAGAATCGAAATGTCGGGTTTCTTGAGTCCGGCGGCATCGAATATATCGATGACTTGCTCCGATACCAGCGCCCGGTCGATGACCTGCCGGATCGTGGTTTCGATGGCTTCATCGGTGTTGCCGCCGCCGCTGCTGTCAAATTTGGCCAAACGCGCTTTCACCGCCTGAAAGAAAGCCACTTCATCCTTTACTTCCAGTGCTTGTTCATGCGGAATGGCGATGGCAAAAGCCTGGGATAACGCGGCGACTTCATTCATATAACGTCTCTTGCCGTCGTCCAAGCCCAGGATATGATCCTCAGCCGCGAGAATGAGCGCCAGTTTTTGTGATGTGTCGGCTGCAAAGTAATCCTGATACGCGAAACCATGGTACATTGCCGCTACCACTTCGAGTTTTTCCTGCATGAGCTGTACCGCTTGCCTCTGCATCAACGCCGGATCGCCCTTGCCGCCGGCATCGGAATAAAACGACAGCGCTTCCTTCAAATCCGATGCGATACCGAGGTAGTCCACCACCAAGCCGCCGGGTTTATCGCCATACACACGGTTCACCCGTGCAATGGCCTGCATCAGGTTGTGACCCTTCATCGGTTTATCGATATAGAGCGTGTGCATGCCGGGCGCATCGAATCTGGTCAATCACATGTCGCGCACGATCACCAGCTTCAGTTCATCGCTGTTATCCTTCATGCGCTCGGCCAGTAGCTTGCGCTGCTGCTTGGTGGTGTGGTGCTTCGCCATGACCGGGCCATCGGACGATGCTGCCGTCATCACGACCTTGATCGCGCCTTTGTTCAAATCACCGGAATGCCATTGCGGTCGCAGCTTGACGATCTCACTGTACAGATCGGCGGCAATGCGGCGCGACATGCACACGATCATGCCCTTGCCGGCAAACACTTCCTGCCGTGCTTCAAAATGGTTGACGATATCCTGCGCGATGTTTTGGATGCGGCGCTCGCTGCCGATCAGCGCTTCCATCTGCGTCCACTTGGCTTTGGTTTTTTGCGTATCGGTCAGTTCGTCCTGATCCAGCTCATCATCCAGCTCTTTGATCAGCTTTCTGCCTTCCTCGCTCAGCGCGACTTTTGCCAAGCGGCTTTCATAGTAGATGCGCACCGTCGCGCCGTCTTCCACGCTTGCGCAATATCGTAAATATCCACATAGCTGCCGAATACCGCCGGGGTGTTGACGTCGGTTTTTTCAATCGGTGTACCGGTAAAACCGAGATAAGTGGCATTCGGCAATGCATCGCGCAGATACTTGGCAAAACCGTATACCGTTTTCTTGCCGATCACTTCGCCGTCGGCATTTTTATCGTCCACCGTTTTGGCCGAGAATCCATATTGCGTGCGGTGCGCTTCGTCGGCAATGACCACGATGTTGCGGCGATCCGAAAGCGCTTCATACACGTTACCTTGGTCCGGCTGGAACTTCTGAATCGTGGTGAAAATCACCCCGCCGGATGCTACGCGCAGCAATTCTTTCAGTTGCTGGCGGCTTTCGACTTGTTTCGGTTCCTGCCGCAGCAGTTGTTTGCACGCGGCAAAAGTGTCGAATAGCTGATCGTCCAAGTCGTTACGGTCGGTAATCACCACAATCGTCGGATTATTCAGCACCAGCACGATCTTGCCGGTATAAAATACCATCGACAGCGACTTGCCGCTGCCTTGCGTATGCCACACCACACCGGCCTTTTTATCGCCCTTGGGTTGCTGGGTGACACTGGCCAGGCCATAGTTGGCAGGAGGTTCATTTACTTGCAGGGGCAAGTGACGTAGGGGCAAATGATTATTTGCCCCTACGGATAATCAACTCGCACCTCGCCGCTCATCAGTTTGGGGAGCAGGGTGTCGCGCAGGGTTTCGAGGGTTTCAATTTGTTCAATGAGGAAACCGATGATCCATTTCTGATTGGCGATCGGATATGGCTTGATCGCCTGGTGCGCGAATAATTGACTTAACTTTGAAGAAAAAGCGGATAAATAACTAGGAGGCTACGTAAACGGCTTGAGAAGTTGTGAGAAGGCTTTCATCGCCAAAGAATCGAAGCCGGAAAAGGGGATATGCCGCTGCTCGATAAACCAGCAAAATTCGTTAATAGATGGGTAATAGAATTTTTATTATCTAAGTTGTTGATATTAAAAATTCTGGCGGAGGCGGTGAGATTCGAACTCACGGTAGAGTCACCCCTACGGCAGTTTTCAAGACTGCTGCCTTAAACCAGCTCGGCCACACCTCCCGGTTACGTCAGTTGCGAATCATACCTTTTAGCGCTGCTTTTGGCTAGTTGCTTCAAGCGTAATTTATGCGCTTAAACCCAGCAACTCTGCGATTCCAGAAAAATTATTCGATTCTTTGTAGTGCGGGTAATTAGCCTTTTACCGGTTATCCCGGTTCTTCAGATACAATTTCATGGAATAAGAACTTATTCCAAAAGGAAATGGTATGTGGTTGGATCCCGAGGTGGCGCGCCTTGCAGCGGTACGGATGAGCACTAACCAAGATATGGTGCAGCGGATGCGGTTGGGCGGTTTATTTTATGTGCTGTGTTGCAGTGCTTCGCTCTTGATGTCTCCGGAACTAACCGCCCAGCCCTACATTTGGGGTTTTGATGTTTTTTTTATCGTGTTGGCAATTTTACGGCTGTTGATTTACCGGTATGCAGCAAAATTCAGTCATGAAAAGCAAGTATCGCTGGAATTCGCGATTGCTGCAATTTACGTGGCAACGGCTTTAACTTGGGGGAGTTTGCTGGTTTGGATTTTCTTTTCCATTGAAACAATTGACACCGGTGCTGCATTGGCAGTTATCGCCACAGTGGGATTTGTCGCGGGCGGCATTGCGGCGATAGCGCCGCGCATCCGTTTGATGCTGGCTTTTGCTGTATTGATTTATTTACCAAGCCTTATCGGCCTGGCGGTATTTATTCCCGATGAAGGCCGATGGGTACTGATGACGATCGGCTCGGCTTATTTTATTTTTCTGATTCACAATGGCAAGTTGCAGCATCAGAATTATTGGATTGCAAGGGAGCAGGCGGTTTTATTGCAGCAGCAAGCGGCCGATTTGGAACAGGCGCGCGTACAAGCAGAAAATGCCAATAAAGCCAAATCGGCCTTTTTAGCGGCGATGAGCCATGAGATCCGGACACCGATGAATGGCGTGCTGGGGATGACCGAGATATTGGCAATGACGGCTTTAAATCCTGAGCAGAGAAATTATTTGAATGTCATTCGCGATTCGGGACGGACACTGCTGCGTGTGATCGATGACATTCTGGATTTTGCGAAAATAGAAGCCCACAAGTTGACGATTATTGATCGCACCTTTGATCTGAATATTTTGATTGATGAGGTTGAATTGTTGTTTCGCCAGAAAGCCAAGGAGACATCGTTAAATTTCATCGTGACTCGCGATGGTATAAGCCGGAACCAATTGACCGGCGACTCGGACCGGATTAAACAAATTCTATTTAACTTGCTCGGAAATGCGTTTAAGTTTACGCAACAAGGGGAGGTTAAACTATCGGTGCAGTGTAAGCCGGTTTCCGCGCAGGATGGTGTGGAATTGGAATTAACAGTAGCAGATACCGGCATCGGTATTTCCGCCGAGCAACAAACGCAGTTGTTCCAGGAATTCACGCAAGTAGGCGAAACCACCCGGCATGTCCAGGGGACCGGTTTGGGTTTGGCAATCACCCGTAATTTGCTGACATTGATGGGCGGGGAGATCTCGCTGACCAGCGAAATCGGCAAGGGATCTCAATTTCGTGCGCGGATTCCGCTGAAATATGCGCCGGTCGAAGCAATATCGGCATGGCAGGGTGATCCGGTTGGAACCGAGTCTCAGGTTATCGGCGAATATCGTCCGCGGGTATTGGTGGTGGAAGATAACCAAGTCAATCAAATGATCAGCAAAGCGATGCTGGAGCGGATGCAATGTGAAGTGGTGATGACTTGTGATGGCGCTGAAGCGGTGCGAGCCTATCAGGCGCAGCCTTTCAATTTGATTTTGATGGATTGCAATATGCCGGTGATGGATGGATTTGAAGCAACGCGGCAGATACGACGCCTGGAACAACAACAAAACAAGCCGCCGATTCCCATCGTGGCGCTGACAGCACATGCCTACGAGCACATCCGCAATGAATGCTTCGATGCGGGAATGAATGCGCATCTCAGCAAACCTTTCAGTTATGAACAACTGAAAAAATTACTGCAGCAATATGCTTCGGTTCAATCGCCTGCATTGGATAAATCGCCGTAGCCTCAATTAATCGTAACCGGAGATAGCGTATCAATGCGATAATTGTTACTGCATTTGCTTATGCGCTGCAATGAAGCGCGGGGCGCATCCCTTTTTTCATTTCGTTAGAAACTATGATTTGGAAACCCAGTGTGACAGTTGCGACTGTCGTGGAACAAGATGGAAAATATTTATTGATCGAGGAAGAACCCGAAGCCGGACTCGGTTTGTTTTTCAATCAACCGGCGGGACATCTTGACCCCGGCGAGTCGATTATTCAGGGAGCTATCCGGGAAACCCTCGAGGAGACTGCGTATACCTTTGCGCCGGATTATTTATTGGGTATCTACCAATGGCATTCGCAGCGTGCCGGAATTACTTATATCCGGTTCGCGTTCGCTGGCCGGGTGACGCATCACGATCCGTTGCGGGTGCTTGATACCGGTATTGTCCGGGCGGTTTGGCTGAGTTTTGATGAAATCCTGCGCGAGAGCCACCGGCATCGCAGTCCGCTGGTCATGCAATGCATCCAGGATCATCGTGCCGGTAAACGCTATCCCTTGGAATTGCTGACGCATTATGAATCCTGATTCGACAAAAAAATACCGGGTTGTGGTGGGGATGTCCGGCGGCGTTGATTCTTCCGTGGCCGCTTATTTGCTGAAGCGGCAGGGCTACGATGTGGCGGGTTTGTTCATGAAGAACTGGGAAGATGACGATACTGATGAATATTGCTCTTCCCGTCAGGATTTTCTGGATGCGGTATCGGTTGCGGATGTGCTTGATATCCCGATTGAAGTCGTGAATTTTTCTGTGGAGTATAAAGACCGGGTGTTTTCACATTTTCTCGCGGAATATCAAGCCGGGCGAACACCGAATCCCGATGTGCTATGCAACGCCGAAATTAAATTCAAAGCTTTTCTGGATCACGCGAATGAACTGGGAGCGGATTATATTGCAACCGGACATTATGCGCAGGTGCGAAAGATCGACAAGTCTTTTCAGTTGCTGAAAGGCGAAGATGGCAGCAAAGATCAAAGCTATTTCTTGTATCGTTTGAATCAAGTGCAATTGGCGAACACACTTTTTCCGATCGGGCATCTGTACAAACGTGAGGTGCGCGCCATCGCAAAAGAGGCGAATCTGCCGAATTTCTCGAAGAAAGACAGTACCGGTATTTGCTTTATCGGGGAGCGTCCGTTTCGCGAATTTCTCAATCGCTATTTGCCGCATGAACCGGGAGAAATCCAAACACCCGATGGCCAAGTGGTTGGCCGGCATCTCGGATTGATGTATTACACTATCGGGCAGCGGCAAGGATTGGGTATCGGCGGCACACGCAGCGGCACCGATGAGCCGTGGTTCGTATCCGCCAAAGATATGACGCGGAATGTTCTTATTGTCGTTCAGGGCCATGATCATCCGGATTTATTTAAACCATCCCTCAGCGCCACGGATTTAACCTGGATAAGCGGAAAAGCGCCTCATTGCAATTGGGTTTATGCCGCCAAGACTCGTTATCGCCAAGCCGATGCGCCGTGCGCAATCAGCACCTTGACGCCGGACCGTTGCCAAGTTGATTTTGCGCAAAACCAATGGGCGGTGACGCCCGGTCAATCGGTTGTGATTTACGAAAGCAAAGTGTGTTTGGGCGGCGGAATCATTACCGACTAAAGCGATTTTGGCTTTTTAGCTTTGGACGTTTACCTAATTGTCCGCACTCGCCGCTTAAATCTTGCAAGTTGCAATTAACATTGATCTGCGTCATTCCAATCATTGCCCATTTGAAATAGATCATAAATTTAATAGGTTGTGATTTTTTTACTACCGGCCCTTGAAATTCTGAAGCACAATCCCTATTATCAGCACTCATAGTTTGAGAGTGCTAACATTATGTTTATCTACATTGGCGCCCTGACTTTTTGGTAATTTCAAGAAAAATGTGCTGCCGCGCGGTGGCATCTAAGATTGGATCCATTATTTTTACAGGAGAAAACAGTATGAAAATTCGTCCTTTGCATGATCGTGTGGTTGTCAAGCGATTGGAAGATGAACGTAAGACCGCTTCCGGGATTGTTATTCCCGATTCTGCGGCTGAAAAACCGGATCAAGGTGAAATATTGGCTGTTGGCAAAGGAAAAGTCGGTGACGATGGAAAACTGCGTCCGATGGAAGTTAAAGTGGGCGACAAAGTATTGTTCGGAAAATATGCCGGTCAGACGGTTAAGGTTCATGGCGAAGAGCTATTAGTCATGAGAGAAGAAGATATTATGGGTGTGATTGAAGGGTAATTGCGTCGGTTCGGTGACTTGCTATAGATAATGTATTGTTGAGAGATTAGGAGAGAAAAGTTATGTCAGCAAAAGAAGTGAAATTTCATGATTCAGCACGGCATAAAATGGTGGCCGGTGTGAATATTCTGGCCGATGCGGTTAAAGTGACGCTGGGACCTAAAGGCCGCAATGTGGTGCTGGAACGCTCATACGGCGCTCCAACCATTACAAAAGACGGGGTTTCGGTTGCCAAAGAAATCGAACTGAAAGATAAGTTCGAAAATATGGGCGCGCAAATGCTGAAAGAAGTTGCCAGCAAAACTTCCGATGTGGCAGGCGATGGAACGACCACAGCGACGGTATTGGCGCAAGCGATTGTTAAAGAAGGTATGAAGTTTGTGGCCGCCGGCATGAATCCAATGGATCTGAAACGCGGGATTGATAAAGCGGTCAGCGCGGCGGTTGAAGAATTAAAAAAACTGTCCAAGCCATGTGCAACGGCAAAAGAAATTGCGCAAGTTGGCAGTATTTCCGCTAACTCTGATACCGAGATCGGTAAGATCATCGCCGATGCTATGGATAAAGTCGGCAAGGAAGGCGTCATCACGGTGGAAGACGGTTCCGGATTGCAAAACGAATTGGAAGTGGTAGAAGGTATGCAATTTGATCGCGGTTACTTGTCACCTTATTTCGTTAGCAGCGCGGAAAAACAAATCGCATTGCTGGATAATCCGTTCATTCTGTTGCACGATAAAAAGATTTCCAATATCCGTGATTTGCTGCCGGTGCTGGAGCAAGTTGCCAAAGCCGGAAAACCGCTGCTGATCATTGCGGAAGATGTTGATGGCGAAGCGCTGGCGACGCTGGTTGTGAATAACATACGCGGCATTCTCAAAACCTGTGCAGTTAAAGCGCCAGGATTCGGCGATCGCCGTAAAGCCATGCTCGAAGATATCGCGATTCTTACCGGCGGCACCGTGATTGCCGAAGAAGTTGGTTTAACCTTGGAAAAAGCTACTTTGAACGACTTGGGTCAAGCCAAACGGGTTGAAGTGGGTAAAGAAAATACCACGATTATTGACGGTGCCGGTAATGCCGCCAATATCGAGGGCCGCGTTAAGCAGATCCGTACGCAAATCGAAGAAGCAACCAGCGACTATGACCGGGAAAAACTGCAAGAGCGCGTGGCTAAACTCGCTGGCGGTGTCGCTTTGATTAAAGTCGGTGCCGCAACCGAAGTTGAGATGAAAGAGAAAAAAGCCCGTGTTGAAGATGCATTGCATGCAACACGCGCGGCAGTTGAAGAAGGCGTAATTCCCGGAGGCGGCGTCGCTTTGTTGCGCACGGTCCCGATTGTCAAGAAACTGAAAGGCGATAATCACGATCAAGATGCCGGTATTAAAATTGTATTGCGTTCTCTGGAAGAACCGTTACGCCAGATCGTGACCAATTGTGGCGATGAACCATCGGTTGTAGTCAATAAAGTAACTGAGGGACAAGGCAATTTTGGTTACAATGCGGCTACCGGTGAATATGGTGATTTAGTCGCAATGGGTGTGCTTGATCCAACCAAAGTAACTCGCTCCGCTTTACAAAATGCAGCATCCGTTGCAAGTTTGATGTTGACCACGGATGCGATGGTTGCTGAATTGCCTAAGGAAGAAGCTGCACCTGGCGGCGGTATGGGTGGTATGGGCGGTATGGGTGGTATGGGTGGTATGGATATGTAACTGCATCGCTCATAACTGCAGAGCCTAAGTTCATGATACTAAACAGACCCCGATTCTTTGGGGTCTGTTTTTTTATGGAGATCATCTGTCGAATGGAGGAATATCGGTGACTTTCCAACTGTAATTTTCGATTAAAAAATAATTTAACATGATAAATTCTGAGCTATGAATACATTGGAAAACTATTCCGCGTCTGCAGATCTGCTTAAGGATCGGGTGATTCTCGTTACGGGTGCGGGACAAGGTTTGGGCCGTGCGGCTGCGCTTGCTTTTGCGCGTTATGGAGCAACGGTGATTCTTCACGGACGTAAGGTCAAGAAATTGGAGGCTGTTTATGATGAGATTGAAGCAATCGGTAAAGCTCAGGCGTTAATTTTTCCATTGGACTTCGAGCGTGCCGAAGACAAGGATTATGCCCTGTTAACCCAAGCAATCGGGGAGCAGCTGGGGCGGCTCGATGGAATCTTGCATAATGCAGCTCTTCTCTATGACTTGAGTCCCTTGGAGTATCAAACGGCTGCTCAATGGCGAACGATGTTCCAAATCAATCTAATAGCGCCCTTTGCAGTAACGAAAGCATGCCTTCCCTTACTTAAAGCCTCACCCGATGCGAGCATTATCATGACTTCCAGTACACAAGGCAATCAGCCATCCGCCTATTGGGGCGGTTTTGCAGTGGCTAAAGCTGGTGTCGATGCGCTGGTAAAGATTCAAGCAGATGAATGGGAAGCGCTGCCTAATCTCCGCATCAATAGCATTGTGCCAGGTGTCGTGAATTCGCCGCAGCGAATAAAAACCCATCCCGGGGAGCTCAAAAGAACCATGCGGCAACCCGATGACTTAATGCACAATTACTTGTACTTGATGGGGCCTGATAGCAAAGGTGTCAGTGGCAAGACTTTTTATTGTTAGCGGCTCTTTCAATTAAACGATCTGGCTGCGGTTGGCGGGATTAATAGGTATAATCGCCAGGAATATCAGGGAATGCGAAAGTGGCGGAATTGGTAGACGCACCAGATTTAGGTTCTGGCGCCGAGAGGTGTGGGGGTTCGAGTCCCCCCTTTCGCACCAAATGGGATCAGTGCTGAGAACCCGATTTATGAGTTTGAGATGAACAGTTGTCAGCTTTATCACTGAATATTTCTAAAAATAGTTAATCAGTCAGGAATTTTAATGGGATCAAATGTAGAAAATCTGGGTGCTTTGGAGCGCCGTTTTGATATCACGGTTTCTCGTGAAAATTTGCAGAACGAGATAGATAATCGATTGAAGCGGATTGCAAAAACAACAAAACTGCATGGTTTCCGGCCAGGAAAAGTTCCTATGAAAATAGTTACACAAATGTACGGACCGCAGGTACAGCAAGATGTATTGAATGATGCCGTGCATAAAGAATTTAAGGAAACGGTCAAAGAACATAATTTGCAAGTTGTGGGCTATCCACGTTTTGAGGAGAAGTTATCAGATGGTGATGCTGCCACTATATATACTGTCAGCGCCACGTTTGAAATTTATCCCGAAGTTGTCTTAGGCGATTTGAGCAAGCACAACATCGAACGCCCGGAAGTTCAAGTATCAGAGGCGGATATTGATAAAACTCTGGAGATGATTTGTAAACAGCGCACAACCTATGAATCTGTTGAAAGGGCGGCTAAGGCGGGTGACCGGGTCAAGATAAATTATCGTGGTATGATTGCTGGCAAGGATTTCGATGGTGGTTCAGCCAATGATGTGCAGTTGATATTAGGCGACGGAAAATTTCTCAAGGATTTTGAGAATTCATTAACTGGCATGAGATCAGGGGACGATAAATCGTTTAATGTCGCTTTTCCGGAAGATTATCATAATAAAGATCTTGCGGGAAAAACCGTTACCTTCGAAGTAAAACTAATTTCGCTTGAAGAGCCGGTAATACCAATAGTTGACGAAAATCTTGCCAAGTCGCTGGGTATTGATGATGGGGATTTGGGAAAATTGCGCGAGGGAATACAAAAAGATCTTGAGCGTGAAGTTTCAAGAAGAATCAGAACCAAGCTGAAAGAGCAAGTTATGCAGGTTTTACTGGATAGTACGCCGCTGGAAGTACCGAATATTTTAGTTAATCAAGAGATTGAACGGTTAATGCAGGATGCTAAGAACGATCTTGAAGCACGTGGAATGAAATCCAAAGAAATTCCACTGTCAGCTGAGCTGTTTAAAGGAAAAGCGGAGTATCGCATTAAGCTGGGTCTTATTCTGTCGGAACTTATTAAAGAACATGGGCTTAAGGCCACATCAGAGCAGGTGCGCAGTATTATCGAGGATGTAGCCCAGAGTTATGAAAATCCTGAACAAGTTGTAAAATGGCACTACGCTTCTCCAGATCGTTTGAAAGAAGCCGAAGCGCTTGCATTAGAAGAAAATGTGGTAAGTTGGGCTTTGGGAAAAATAAAACAGATCGACAAATCAGTATCTTTTGATGAGCTCATGGGAATCTCCTGAAATGATTCAATTCAATAATGATGTGAGAAATATGGAACCAATGAATCTGGGATTAATCCCAATGGTCATTGAGTCGAGCGGAAGAGGTGAGCGGGCGTATGATATCTATTCACGATTATTAAAAGAGAGAGTCATATTTCTCGTGGGGCCAGTTACGGAATCAAGTGCGAATCTGATAGTTGCGCAGTTATTATTTCTTGAGTCGGAGAATTCCGAGAAAGATATTTATTTATATATTAACTCTCCCGGGGGAATGGTGTCTGCCGGCATGGCGATATACGACACTATGCAATATATCAAACCGGATGTTAGTACCTTATGCATCGGGCAGGCTGCCAGCATGGGATCATTGTTATTAACTGCCGGGGCGAAAGGAAAAAGATACTGCTTGCCCAATTCGCGTGTCATGATTCACCAACCGCTGGGAGGTTTTCAAGGACAGGCATCAGATATTGAAATACATGCACGGGAAATTTTATATCTCAAAGCGCGTCTAAACGAAATTCTAGCTAAACATACGGGTCGATCTGTTTCAGAAATTGAAAAGGATACAGATCGTGATAACTTTATGAGTGCAACTGAATCAGTTAGTTATGGCTTGGTTGATGCAGTATTATCTCATAGAGACGAGAGTGCTTAATTAGCGGGATATTGCTTATTCTGTAAGATAAGAATTGTTAAACTCGATTAGGGTGGGGAAAGAATATGCCAGACAAAACGAGTGGTGAGAAGCTTCTTTATTGTTCTTTTTGCGGCAAGAGTCAGCATGAAGTACGAAAACTCATTGCAGGTCCTTCGGTATTTATTTGTGATGAATGTATTGATCTTTGCAATGACATTATCCGTGAAGAAATGCAAGGTGACGAAGCTACGAAGCTGGTTAAATCTAATTTGCCCGTTCCGCGTGAAATCTGTCAGATACTCGATCAATATGTAATAGGACAAGAGTCAGCAAAAAAGATACTTTCTGTCGCAGTCTATAATCACTACAAGCGCTTAAGGAACGTCGTTAAATCGGAAGATGGTGACGACATTGAATTGTCCAAGAGCAATATTTTGCTGGTTGGACCTACGGGATCAGGTAAGACATTACTTGCCCAAACACTGGCTCGGCTGTTAGATGTGCCATTTATCATGGCTGATGCAACGGCGCTAACAGAAGCGGGCTATGTTGGCGAAGATGTAGAGAACATCATTCAAAAGTTGCTGCAAAAATGTAATTATGATGCGGAGAAAGCGCAACGAGGTATTGTATACATTGACGAGATTGATAAAATTTCCCGTAAGTCCGATAACCCTTCAATAACTCGGGATGTTTCCGGCGAAGGTGTGCAACAAGCATTGCTGAAATTGATTGAGGGAACAATTGCTATGGTTCCTCCTCAAGGAGGCCGGAAACATCCTAATCAAGAGTTTATTCAAGTCGATACAACCAACATTCTGTTTATTTGTGGTGGTGCGTTTGATGGATTGGATAAAGTGATCAGGGCACGTACCGAGAAAGGTGGAATCGGGTTTGGCGTTGAAGTGAAGAATTCTGCGAGTAGTAATGTGAACAAAGTCTTGCAACAAGTTGAACCGGAAGATCTTGTGAAATTTGGATTGATACCTGAATTCGTTGGACGTTTGCCGGTTGTCGCCACGCTCGAAGAACTCAATGAAGCAGCGTTAATTCAAATTCTTACAGAACCAAAGAATGCATTGGTTAAACAATATTGGAAGATGTTCAACATGGAAGGGGTGGATCTGGAATTTAGAGAACCGGCCCTAAAAGCCATAGCAAAAAGTGCTTTAACCCGGAAAACTGGTGCTCGCGGCCTTCGCTCCATCCTGGAGGAGATATTGCTGGATATCATGTACGATTTGCCATCACTCGATAATGTATCGAAAGTTGTAATTGATTACAGCACTTCGAATGGCGACATTAAACCGATTTTGATCTATTCGGATCAACCTAAAGTTGCTAAGCGTTCTAAATAAAAAGTCTGTTGGTGTAACTGGAGGAACGCTGAGAGTGTTAATAATTGTGTATTTCCATGTTTAATTGCTGAATTAAAGCAGGGTTTTCTGTGCTAGTGTAGTCTGTGTATTTTGTAGATCCCGGGTTTCTCCGGGTTGCGCATATAGTTCATCCAATAGTTTTTTAAAAACCGATATGAATTCTTTATTAGAACACTCCGAACAATTAATACTACCGTTGCTTCCTCTGCGGGATGTGGTGGTTTTTCCACATATGGTCATTCCACTGTTTGTTGGGAGACAGAAGTCGATTAAAGCGCTCGAGTTGGCTATGGAGTCAAATAAAAATATACTTCTTGTGGCTCAGAAAATCGCATCAAAGGATGATCCTGCCCCTGAAGATCTCTATGAAGTATGCAGTATTGCCAGCTTGCTGCAGATGCTCAAGCTTCCCGACGGAACCGTCAAAGTTTTAGTGGAAGGTAATTATCGTGCTCGGATTCATGAATTGATTGACTCCGAAACGCATTATTCAGGAAGAGCCTCGCAAATTGAAATCAATGTTGCTGATAATCCGGAAGCAGAGGCAATGCGACGCGCTATCCTGACGCAATTCGATCAATATGTAAAACTCAATAAAAAGATACCTCCTGAAATCATTACATCAATGGGAGGTATTGATGATGCTGGGCGCTTAGTTGACACAATTGCAGCATATCTTCCGCTTAAACTGGAGCAGAAGCAGGAAGTTCTTGAGATATTTGATGTTCCAAAACGGCTGGAGCATCTGCTTGGTTTGCTTGAGACTGAACTTGATATCCTGCAAGTGGAAAAAAGAATCCGCGGTAGAGTTAAACGGCAAATGGAGAAAAGCCAGCGTGATTATTACTTGAATGAACAGGTAAAAGCCATTCAAAAGGAATTGGGCGAAGGCGAAGACGGTGCGGATATTGAAGAAATTGAGAGAAAAATTAAAGCCGCCCAAATGCCTAAAGAAGCCCTTACTAAAGCGGAATCCGAGTTAAAGAAACTGCGGTTGATGTCACCAATGTCCGCTGAGGCCACAGTAGTGCGTAACTATATTGATGCACTGGTTGCGCTACCTTGGAAGAAAAAAAGCAAAATTAACCAGGATTTAAAAGCAGCCGAGGATGCACTGGAAAAAGATCATTACGGCTTGGAAAAAGTTAAAGAGCGGATTGTAGAGTATCTGGCAGTTCAGCAACGCGTTAACAAAATGAAAGCTCCGATTCTTTGCTTGGTTGGTCCACCGGGTGTTGGTAAAACCTCACTGGGTCAATCGATTGCACGTGCGACGAACCGCAAATTTGTGCGTATGTCACTTGGCGGGGTGCGCGATGAGGCGGAGATACGCGGACATCGGCGGACTTATATCGGATCCATGCCGGGTAAAATTTTGCAGAATATGAGCAAAGTTGCAGTCAAGAATCCGTTATTTCTGCTTGATGAAGTGGATAAAATGGGGATGGATTTTCGAGGTGACCCATCCTCTGCGTTGCTCGAGGTACTCGATCCAGAGCAAAATAACACTTTTGTAGATCACTATGTCGAAGTGGAATACGATCTTTCGGATGTGATGTTTGTGGCGACTGCCAATACTTTGAATATTCCGCCTGCGCTCCTTGACCGCATGGAAGTGATCAAATTATCCGGTTATACGGAAGACGAGAAATTAAATATTGCTACTCGTTATCTGCTGACTAAGCAGATGCGTAATCATGGGCTTAAAGAAAATGAATTGACCGTCTCAGAATCCGCGCTTAGGGATATTGCACGTTATTACACGAGGGAAGCAGGGGTGCGGGCAATGGAACGGGAGATTTCAAAAATCTGCCGGAAAGCTGTAAAAGCCTTATTGCTCAAGAAAGAAAAAGGCAAAGTGGCGGTGACATCGAAGAATCTCGATAAATTCCTCGGGGTGCGTCGCTATACCTACGGTATTGCCGAAGAAAAAAATCAAATTGGACAAGTTACCGGTCTGGCCTGGACAGAAGTCGGGGGTGAGTTGTTAACGATTGAAGCAGTGGTGCTGCCAGGCAAAGGGAAAACCATTACAACCGGCAAGCTGGGTGAAGTCATGCAGGAATCCATACAAGCGGCATTATCAGTAGTTCGGAGTCGTGCTCATATTTTTGGATTAGCGGAAGATTTCTATCAAAAGAACGATATTCATATCCACCTGCCGGAAGGTGCAACGCCAAAAGACGGACCAAGCGCAGGAATTGGGATCTGTGTTGCGATGGTATCGGTGCTGACAAATATCGCTGTGCGTGCTGACGTGGCTATGACCGGTGAGATCACTCTGAGGGGCGAAGTGCTTCCGATTGGGGGATTGAAGGAAAAATTACTGGCGGCGCATCGTGGTGGTATCAAGGTCGTTATTATTCCTGAACAAAATGTTAAGGACCTGGCTGATATTCCAGCGAATGTAAAAAATCAACTAACGATTCATCCAGTTAAATGGATCGATCAGGTGCTTGATTTGGCATTGGAACATAAACCGGAATTGCTTCCAGCACCGATTCCACAACCGCCATTATCATCAGGTTCTGAAGAGCAGATTATTGAAACTGTCATTAAGCATTGAATGCGCCAATCAATGCAATTTAGTGCTATTTCAGTTTAAATTCTGCAATTAATGGAATATGGTCAGACATGCGATGCCATGGCTGGCCATATAAGAAGTTGCAATCGACAACATCTAGGCCCCGGAAGTAAATGCGATCCATTGATAATACGGGGAGCCAAGCAGGGAATGTACGAGCATAAGTTCCGTGGGTGGTTTTGAAAACTTCTTTTACACCCAAATCACGATGTAGATAGTGTTCAGCACGTCCGCGCCAGTCGTTAAAGTCTCCTGCGATTACCAACGGTTCTTCAAAGGGTACATGCGAATTGATGCGTCTTACCAATGTGGAGAGTTGGCGATCCCTTTCCAGTCCGAATAAACCCAAATGGACACAAATAGAGACCTTTGCAAAACCCCTGATTTTTTAAA
>FRDC01002939.1_pt1 | contig 29089 bp, 27 predicted proteins | sample 1106171 | NCBI WGS metagenome assembly FRDC01 (sample SAMEA3930566, study PRJEB13176) | freshwater metagenome | biome: Drinking water system; feature: drinking water; material: water | place: Singapore | collected 2014-12-20 | reverse complement strand
AATCCTTGGAGAAAACTCAGGATGTGCGAGAGCAAGTGAGCGACGACGCGAGAACAGCTCGGAATCCACAACCGACGTCGGTTGTAAGTGTGAAGCCGGAGCAACCTTTACCTCAAACACCAACCACTCTAGATCAGGCCAGCACCGCTCCCACAAGAGCCCGATTCGCTCGAGATCAAGCCATCTCTTCTCCCATACGAACCCAACAGCCTCGAGCTCAGGCCATACCTTCTCCCACACGAGCCCGATTCGCTCGCCAACCAGCCGTACCTGCTTCCGTTCGTCGGTTCATCTTTCAACGCGATCAACGCTGTCAGTACCTGGATCCTCGCACTCACAAAATCTGCGGCAGTCGGCGTTTTCTCACCATTGATCACATCATTCCTCGGTGGGACAACGGCAACAACCATCCTGAGAATCTGCGTGTGCTTTGTTCGCAGCACAACGCCTACAGGTATCGCGTTGGGCGGTAGGACCGGAGCCAATTTCAAAACCCCAGAATTGATTCTGCTCTGTTTCGCGGGTGCGCCGATTGGCCTGAAGTGCAGATCTCAAATCCAGTGCAAATTGTTATCGATGCTCACTGGGAGTTGATAGCAATTCCAGGCTTTCCGAGTGTATTGACCCCTTCTCGCGTTCAAGGAACGATTGCCTCAAAATACCAAGAATTTGTAATTCCTAGATTCATCAGTGGGCGCAGCTTTACTCGAATTCGAACAAATAGGTCGTGCGCATTGCATGGGTGCCGAGCACTTCGTAGATTTCGATAGATCCCGCCTTGAGTCGTAGACTTTTCTCTCGCGCGAAGGACTCCACTGCCGGATACACTTTCATCGGACCGACTGAGGGGGCTCCCTCAAAAATCGCCTGGAGGCGTTGACCGCTGGGGATGGTGTCTGATTTCAAATTTTTCGACGAGCTCGCGATGCAGCCGCCTCGACTGCGCAAACGTATGTCCTCGACCACGCGTGGGTCGTCGAAATATTGACCGAAAGTTTTTTCACAGCCGCCGCCTTCAGATTTTACGAGCTGCTCCACGCGATCAATCACCTTGGCAATCTCGTGATAGGGGCCTGTGTGTTCCTCAAAAACGATCGAAAGGGCGGGCACTTCAACCACAGAAATTTGCACGGACTTCCACAAGCCAAGGTATGAGACCAAGTAAGCGCCAACAATCAGTAAAAAGGTCGCCACAGAAAGAAGAAGTGTTTTTATCACATCACTTCCACTTGATTGAGCATCCCATCGACGGAACCTCAGCGATTGAAATGGGTTTATGATTTACCAGATCTTGCACAGCCATGAGCAACTCTCGACGGGTCACACGGCTCGCGTCTTTCCATGAATCGTCTAGGCGTCCCCGGTAAGCCAATTGGTGTTTGGAATCAAAAACGAAAAAATCTGGTGTGCAAACTGCGCCAAACTGCCGAGCCACCTCTTGGGTTTCATCGTGCAAATAAACAAAGGGATACTTTTTTTCGCGGGCTCGGCTGCGCAAACTTTCCAGGCTGTCTTCAGGGTAAGCATCAGCGTCGTTTGAGCAGATCGCAATGAGCGGCACATTGATTTTTTTGAGCTCATGTCCGAGCTCGATCAAGCGGTCCTCAATCGCCTTCACATACGGACAATGATTGCAGATGAACATCACCACAGCAGGACGGCCCAAAGCGATGTGGCCCGAAGAAAACGTCTCTCCTTGCACAGTAGGAAGCTCAAATTTTGGTAAACTCATGCTCTCGGATTTCGGTGTTTGTACTGCCATAGCTCTCTCTAAACCAACTGAGACACAGTTGCACCAAAAAGGTGACCGCTCCTTTTGAGTTCGAGCGCGTGACAAAATGGATCGGTGGTTGGGCCTGCTGGAAAAGCAATGGAGCTTCGTTGTCAGTCGCTCTCCGTTTTGTCACCCGCTCTTAGTGGTGAAAGAGAAAATAGGAGATTTTTTCGAGTAAATGCGTCCAAAGCTCGGGGGTGATGGGTTGGTGAGCACTGAGATGAGTGGCGTCGAACTGAGTGGGGGCTGCAAAGACGTTGAACCCGAGACCAATGGACAGCAGCGACGGAGGTTTTTGCTGAATCACTTCGACGAGCAATCCAGCGCATTTCTTTTTTTCAAGGAGCAGATCATTCGGCAGTTTCAGCGACCAGTCCAGGTTGGGGAACACCTCTTTCACGCATTGCAGGAGTTGGCGTCCGATTTCTTCAGTGAACGGAGGTTGGGGTAAGTCACGCCACAGAGGTGTCACCCAATTGGCGCACAAAGAGGTTCCTGCTTGAGCATCCACCCAAACTCGTTCTTCTGTACGCCCTCGTCCCGCAGTTTGATGGCTGGCTACGACCATCGTGGGTTGAAAAAATCGATCGGCAGATTGTTGGTGCACCCAACGAGCCGTCGATGCGACTTCGTCGAAGTAAAAAATGTTGAGACCCTTCGTCTCAGCCCAATTTGCGGTGATGCGGCCGACATCAAACACGAGTTTCCCAATCCAATTTAAGACTGACATCAGCGCTGGGCGCCGAATGGGTGAGCGCACCCACGCTGATGAAGGTCACCCCCAATTTGGCAACCGAGGTCACTCGGCCGAGATGCATATTGCCGCTGGCCTCCGTTTCAATTTCGTTGGGAATGATTTGCAGGGCCTGCTTCATGGTCTCATTCCCCATGTTGTCGAGAAGAATGCGTTGCAGGGGTATTGTGGCGTGCACGTCAATGCACTCCCGCACTTCCTCCATGCTTTCAGCCTCCACAATAAGAGGGGCTAGGGAGTTTGTGCGGATTCTTTGCACAGCTGCGCGAATGCCGCCAGCCAAGCGAATGTGATTGTCCTTCACCAACAGAACCGATGACAAGTCTGCACGGTGGTTGTGACCTCCGCCGTGCACGACGGCTTTTTTTTCCAGATCCCTGAATCCGGGCAAGGTTTTACGGGTGTCCAGAATCTGAGTTTTGGTACCCTGAACTGCGTCCACGAAACTGCGTGTGAGCGTGGCAATTCCTGAAAGGTGCATGAGAAAGTTAATCCCAACTCTCTCAGCTTTCAGAATCTGCACCAGATCGCCTTGCAAAGTGCAAAGCACCTGATTTTTGAGCACGCTCGCTCCATCTTCAAAATGCCAGTAAAACCTGCACGAATTGTCGAGCATGGCCACGGTCTGTTCGAAAAGCGAACTTCCGGAGAGGACCATATCCTGTTTCGCCAGAAGGCGGGCCCTACCAGGTTGTGGGGGGAAACCAAGACTGTCCGTCGTCAGATCGCCGTTGGGCAGGTCTTCCCGTAGAGCGGCTCGAATCAGGTCGGAAGAACTCATTCAAACTTTTCAGCTTGTTTCAGGAGTTTTTGCAACTCCTCGCGCACCACACGTTCAATGATTTCGGGCATCATCTTCCATGCCATATCTTGCAACACCTCTGGGGCCTTTTCGCGCAAGATCAGCTCCACCAACTGAGGCTGGATGTCCACGGCTGGAGGGGGGTTGACCTGGGAAAAAGTCAGCGAACTTTGCGGGGCCCGAACCTCATTTTGTAGAACGGGAAGAGGTTCTTCGACGACGGGTTCGTCCAAGTTGGGCGTTTCAATGCGGTACTTAGACAGATCCTGGTGAGCCCAGCCTTCGCTTTCACTTTCAGTCTCAGTCGGTGCAACTGCAGACGCTTCAAATGGCACGTTTTCGTTGCTGCCCATTTTGGGAAGGGGCACCTGTTGAAACTCCTCGGGCTCCTCGAAGTCATTTTGCGCAGGCTCGTCGACAAAATCGGGCAAGGGGGCGTGAGTCAAAAACTCCGCAATTTTATTCTCTCCGATTTTGGGAACTAATTTCTTTACCAGGTTTCTGAGAGAGTCCGCATCAAAGGGCTTTTCAAGCTGAGCAGAAGATTTGGCAGATTGTGCCTTCTGCGCGTCGATCTCCATAAACCCACTCCACATCAAGATGACTGGAACGGAGGCAAACTCGGTGGAATTCTTCAGCTCCTCGCACACGTCATAGCCCGAGCGCTTGGAGAGGAGAACATCGACGAAAACAATGTCGGGGTTGAAGGACCTTGCGACCGGCAGAACGTCGGCGCCATTTCCCACGGACTTCACTTCGACGCCAAAATCCTGGAGGGCAAGTTGCATCACTTTTTTGATCGAGACACTTTCATCCGCCAGCAAGACGCGTAAAGCCATGATTGAATTATGGCCTCGTCCAGAAAATTGAGTCAAGTTGAACAAAGATGACCCGCGCCGATCGATACATATCCGGTCTTTTTTGGACCTTTTTTGTTGCGGGCCTTCTCGTCTTCACCGTCATGTACGTCGCCATGGACACAATTTCGCTCCTGACCACCTTTGAAAAGATCGAAACATCCACCATGGTTCACTATTACAAATGGTTTCTACCCGAGATCATTTACCGAATGGTGCCGGTGGCGGCCATGGTGTCCACCGTGTTTGTGCTCACTTTGCTGAATCGAGCCAACGAACTGGTGGCTTTTTTTAGCTTAGGAATCAGCCTGTTGCGTTTGAGTGCTCCTATTTTGTTTTGGGTGACCTTCTTGTGCGGACTGCAGCTTTTGATGTCGGATCAAATCTTGCCCAACTTTTCGCGAGAGAAAAACTACATTTACTACCATGAAATCGAGAGAAAACCTCAACTGTACTCCACGGTGAAAACCAACAAGATTTGGTACCGTTCCAAAGACACCATCTTCTACATCAAGACTTTGAACGAAAAGACCCACGTGGCCCAAGGTTTCACTCTGTACTCCTTCAATAAAAATTGGGACCTCGTGCAGATGATTACCGCCGACACGGCTCATATTCAGGGCGAAAAGTGGGTGCTCGGGCGCGGAAGTGTGACCTTGTTCACAGACGAATCGAGTTTTCCACTGACGTCCAATTTTGACGAAAAGACCATCGTGCTCGGCGAGGATTCCGAGGACTTGTCTCAGGCAACCGCCCACACTTCTGACACCTTGAACTTGAAAAACTTATCGGAATTCATCCGGCGCAACAAGGAAGCAGGACTCGATACGGTTCGCTACGAAGTCGATTACCACTCGAAATTCGGCTACTCCGTCGCAGCCTTGGTGATGAGTTTGCTCGCCCTTCCCTTCAGCGTCGGGAAGGCCCGTTCCGGCTCGGTCATGAAGGGCGTTGGCATCAGCATCGGTCTGGTTTTTCTTTACTGGATTGTCTACAACTCCGCCTTGACCCTGGGCCGGTTTGGGCAGATTCCACCGATTTTAGCCGCCTGGGGACCCAATTTGACCATGTCTGTATTGGCATTGTTCCTGGTTCGAACATTGAAGCGATAGCCTGCTCGTGTTAGTATGGGGACATGATTTTGGAAGTTTTGAAGTATCCAGACCCCCGTCTTCGCGAGAAGTCCGAGCCGGTTACCGAGTTTGGACCCGATGTCAAAAAGTTCGCTGAGGACCTTTTAGAAACGATGTATGCCGAAAAAGGCATCGGCCTGGCAGCGCCTCAAGTGGGGAAGCTTTGGACCATGTTGGCGGTGGATGCTCGTCCCAAGGACAAGGGTGGTCGCTATAAAATTGAAGAGGTCACAGAGTTGGAGCAGAAGGTGCAACAACCCCTTATTGTGATCAATCCTCGCATTGTGAAGGGAGAGGGTAAGACCACGTTTGAGGAGGGATGTTTGAGCATCCCCAGTTTTTTTGAAACTGTGGAGCGCATCCGCACCATTGAGCTTGAGTATCAGGACATCACCGGCAAAAAGCACATTCTGACAGTTGATGGTTTGACTGCGATCGTGATTCAACACGAAATGGATCATCTCGACGGGACCTTGTTCATCGATCATTTGAGCCTGGTGAAAAGCTCGAAAATTAAGAATCAGATTAAGAAGTACGGCTACCCGGAAAAGAAATCTTCCGAGCAAGACGAAGAGGAAGCACAAGAGTTGTGAGTCAGGTTCGGGTTTGCTTTCTTGGCACTCCTGAATTTGCTTTGCCAAGCCTGCAAATGCTTTTGCGCGACGAACATTTTCAAGTTGTCGGGGTTGTTTCACAGCCGGATCGTGCTCGAGGTCGCAATCTAACGATCACCCCGTCACCGATAAAAAGCTTGGCTATGCAACATCATCTGGCAGTGCTCACTCCAGAAAAAATCAGTCTTGAGCTCGAGGCCATAGCTGCTTGGAAAGCAGAAGTTGCCGTGGTTGTGGCATTTGGACAAATCCTCCCGCAGAAGTTTTTGGACCTGTTTCCTTTGGGGGCGGTGAACGTGCACGGTTCACTTTTGCCGCGCTGGCGGGGAGCAAGTCCAATTCAAAGAGCTTTACAGGCCGGCGATGTTCAAACTGGCGTGTGTTTGCAAAAAGTGGTGCGTGAACTTGATGCCGGTGATGTTTTAGGAGAAAGAAAAATCGATCTCGATGCCAACATCAATGCACGTGAGTTGCATGACCAGTTGTCTGTCCTGGGTGCGGATCTCTTGCACATCGAACTGATGGATTACGTGCGTGGCAACTTGGCGGGAAAGCCGCAGGATCCAAGATTCGTCACCTACGCCAAAAAAATTGAAAAGAGCGAGGCCGAGATTCGCTGGGAGCAGACTGCCGAAGTCATTCACAATACCGTTCGTGCTTTTGTCATGGGTCCTGGTACTTGGACTTCGTGGAAAGGCAAGAAGTTCAAAATTCACGAGACACGGGTGGCTTCTGTGGCACTTCAACTGGCTCCAGGGGAGTTTCGGGAGCAGCAGGGGAAGCTGTATGTCGGTTGTGGATCGGGAGCTCTTGAGATCCGCGTTCTTCAAGAGGAGTCGCGTAAACGGGTGAGTGCTGCCGAGTTTCTTCGCCGTTAACAGGAGCCACATGGAATCCTGTCCACCGTTCACTGGAGACGGCATGCCGTATTGTTTTGGATTGCCCTCTGGCAGTGTGGGAGCGCCGCTCCCCAAAAAGTAAACGAATACCTTTTTGTCTGAAACCATTCCATCATGTTGCGGATGAAACAGCGCTCAAAAATCATTGCTCCAAGCCTTCTCTCAGCCAACTTTGCGGAGTTGGGGGCGGAGTTGGCCAAGCTTGAAAGAGCTGGGGCTGACTGGGCCCATGTGGATGTGATGGACGGTCATTTTGTGCCGAATCTCACCATCGGTGCGCCGGTCGTGAAGTGGCTGCGCAAGGCCACTCGTTTGCCGCTTGATGTGCATCTCATGATTGAACAGCCAGAGAATCTTTTGCAGGATTTCTTGGACGCGGGAAGCGATGTGATCACGCTGCACGTTGAGTCCACAAAGAAAATGCCGGAGCTCATTCAAACAATTCGTCAAGCCCAGCGCAAGGTGGGAGTAACTCTTCGACCGCGAACTCCCTTATCCACGATTGAACCTTATTTGTCCCAGGTGGACTTGGTTTTGGTGATGACCGTGGAGCCTGGTTTTGGGGGACAAAGTTTTCTTGAAGACCAGATCCCCAAAGTGAATCATCTTGCAGATACGCGTCAGAAAAACGGATGGTCCTACCTGATAGAAGTGGATGGCGGAATCAACGAGGAAACTGCTCGCAAAGTTCCTGCCGCAGACGTGCTGGTTGCTGGCAGCTACGTGTTTCGTTTTCAGGATTACAGCGAGCCGATTCGCAAGCTGAAAGGGACTTGAGTATGGGAAAATTTCAGATCACGGGAACTGGCCTCCGTGCAGCCGATCTTCCTCAAATTTTACAAAGCAAATTGGAACTGGCGCCGGCGGCGCGTGCGGCGATGCAGGCTTCGCATCAACACATTCAAAAAAAAATTCAGTCAGGTGAAGTCATTTATGGAGTGAATACAGGTTTTGGCGCTTTTTCAAACGTGCGCATTTCCGATGCGCAAATCGAAGAGCTGCAAGTGAATTTGATTCGCTCACACAGTGCGGGAGTGGGTCCCAGTTTTTCTCGAGAAGAGATCAAAACCATCATGCTTTTGCGAGCCAACACTTTGGCGCGTGGGCATTCCGGCATTCGAGCTGAGGTGGTGGATCACATTTTGAATTTTCTCAACCATGATATCACTCCGGTGATTCCCTGCCAGGGCAGTGTGGGGGCAAGTGGTGATTTGGCACCGTTGTCGCATCTCGCGTTGGGGCTGATCGGCGAAGGACACGTGCTTCTGGCGACAGGAGAAAAATCACCCGCAGCAAAAGTCTTGAAAGAAAAAGGCATTGCACCTCTGAAGCTGCAGGCCAAAGAGGGATTGGCCTTGATCAATGGCTGCCAAGTGATGACGGCTGTCGGCCTCTTGGCGCTGAATCGTTTGCGGCACGCAGTTCAAATGGCGGATCTGGCAGGGGCTATGACTGTCGAGGGGCTGCTGGGCTCACGCAAAGCTTTTGATCCGCGCATCTCGGAAGTGCGACCTCATGCCGGAGAAATCGAGACGGCTCGGAGTCTGCGAGAAATTCTGGGTGCTGAATCTGAGATTTCAAAAAGCCATGTGAACTGCGCTAAGGTGCAAGATGCTTACTCCTTGCGATGCATGCCTGCTGTGCACGGAGCTGTTCGCAACGCATTGGAGTACGCCCTCCACATTCTTGAAACGGAAGCCAATTCCTCGACCGACAATCCCCTGGTTTTTGAAGATCACATCCTCTCTTGTGGAAACTTTCATGGTATGCCGGTGGCACTCGCATTGGATCATCTCACAGCGAGCTGTACGATCTTGGCCAGTATCTGTGAACAAAGAATCGCCAAACTGATGAATCCCACGTTCAGTGAACTCCCTGCGTTTTTGGCTCCGAACGGTGGTTTGAATTCGGGCTTAATGATTGTGCACGTGGCCGCCGCAAGCCTTGCCAGCGAGTGCAAATCGCTGTCTTTCCCGGCGAGCGTGGATAGCATTCCGACCTCGACGGACAAAGAAGATCATGTTTCCATGGGCACCATTGCGGCTCGCAAGTTCCGCCAGGTCCTGAGCAATCTGGAGCAAGTTGTGTCCATGGAACTTTTGGCAGCATCCCAAGCACTTGAAATGCGTCGACCCATGCGTTCCAGTCCGGCCATCGAGAAGTGTTTTTCACAGATTCGTGCGCAGGTTCCTTTCGCAGAAAAAGATCGAGTGTTTGCTGAAGACGTCGAAAAAATCCATGCCCATTTTTTTGGAGGTCCTCGATGAGAACCGTGCGTGCACCCACAGGAGACAAACTTCACTGCAAGAATTGGCTCACGGAAGCTGCTTTCCGTATGATTCAGAACAACTTGGATCCCCAGGTCGCCGAGCGTCCAGAAGATCTCGTGGTCTACGGGGGGATCGGCAAAGCAGCTCGCAATTGGGACAGCTTTGATAAGATTCTGTCTGTGCTGCAAAAACTTGAAAATACCGAAACCCTGCTTGTGCAAAGTGGAAAACCCGTCGGCGTGGTGCAAACTCACGCAGATGCGCCCAGAGTTTTGCTCGCCAACTCGAATTTGGTTCCGAACTGGGCCACTTGGGAACATTTCCATGAGCTCGATCGCAAGGGCCTTATGATGTTTGGCCAGATGACCGCTGGTTCGTGGATATACATTGGCACTCAAGGAATTGTGCAAGGCACTTACGAAACTTTTGCTGAGGCCGGTCGCCAACATTTCGGGGGCAGTCTCAAAGGCAAGGTCATTTTGACCGCGGGACTTGGTGGCATGGGCGGAGCGCAACCTCTCGCTGGAGTCTTTGCGGGTGCCGTGGTTTTGGCGATCGAAGTGGACCCCTCGCGCATCGAGATGCGCCTCAGGACTAAGTATCTGGATGAGGAAGCTAAAGATTTGGACGATGCTTTGGCCCGAGTTGAAAAATATCGATCACAGGGATTGGCTAAGTCGATCGGCCTTTGTGGAAATATGGCGAGTTTGATCCACCAGATGTTGCAGAAAAACTTCCTGCCGGATCTGCTCACGGATCAAACCTCTGCTCACGATCCTTTGAATGGGTACATTCCTGAGGGTGAGTCCTTGGCGTCGGCTGCAGATCTGCGAAAAAATGATTCCAAATCCTATCTCGAGAAATCTTACCAATCCATGGCTCGGCACGTGCGTGGCATGCTTGAGATGCAAAAGCGCGGTGCGATCACGTTTGACTACGGCAACAACATTCGCGCTCGCGCTCAAGAGGCAGGTGTGAAAAACGCTTTTGATTTTCCCGGTTTTGTTCCTGCTTACATTCGTCCACTTTTTTGCAAGGGGAGTGGTCCTTTTCGTTGGGTGGCTCTCTCGGGAGACCCTCAAGACATTCAAGTGACCGACGATGCTTTGAGGGAGCTTTTTCCCCACAAAAAACCTTTGCTCAACTGGCTTGAAATGGCCGAGAAGCGCATCTCCTTCCAAGGTTTGCCAGCACGCATTTGCTGGCTCGAGTACGGGGAGCGGGCTAAAGCCGGTTTGCTGTTCAATGAGTTGGTGCGCACCAGGCGCGTGAAAGCGCCTTTGGTGATTGGGCGTGATCATTTGGATTGTGGCAGCGTGGCCTCGCCCAATCGAGAGACCGAGGCGATGAAAGATGGCTCGGATGCGGTTTCAGACTGGCCGTTGCTGAATGCTCTGGTGAACACAGCCTGTGGGGCAACCTGGGTGAGTTTGCATCACGGCGGTGGCGTGGGCATGGGCTTCAGTCAGCATGCGGGACAAGTGATTGTCGCTGACGGAACTGATGCGGCCGCTCATCGCCTGCAGCGAGTTTTGACTGCAGACCCCGCGATGGGAATTTTTCGCCATGTGGATGCGGGCTACGAAGATGCTCTTGTGGTGGCACGCGAGCGCGGAGTGGTGAAGCACTCGCTGCCGAGCTGAGCTCCCTAAAAACGAACGAGTTGTCCATCGAAGCAATCCTTTTCCAGTGCGATAAATCCCCATTTGAAGACGGCGTCATCTAAAAAGTAAAAAGGTGAGCCGGAGGGAAGACTCTTTCTCAGATCTTTTTTAATTTCTGGACAAGAGTCTTCCGTGAAGGGGTTGGGTGCTTTCCAGTGTTCGTAGGCACGACGTATATGGTAACCGCGTCCGATGTTCGTATTGCCCAACCTGAAACCACTTGTTTCATCAAGCACTCGGCTTTCTCCCAGTTTGAGCATGAGATCGAGATTGCGAGCTCTCGTATGGAGACACCTTTCTTCCTGAATCGAACAAAGCTCTTCGATGGGAATATCCGGATGAAGCATGTTGACGAGTTTGAAGAAAGTGGCGCGTGCGCTCCTGTCGATTGGATCATAAAACTTTCTTTGCCAGACGTCGAAACTGGGAACGGAAGAAGAAAATCCGGGCCAGGTCAAGCTTTCAAATCTGTCGTCAAAGATGATTCCAGCCAGTTCGATAAATCCATCAAAGTCTGCAAACTTGGCATTTGGTTCTCGATTCATCCATCGAAAAATCAATTGGTCTGCAAAAAGTGCGACAGTCACATATTCCGGTCTTCGTTTCCGCACCACGCCTTCGTGAATCAAACTGTAAGCCATTCCATCCTCATCCAAGCGAAGAAATTCCGGAAAAAGGTAGGTGGTGTTCCCGTTGGGTAGCGAAGCTTGGAAAACCTTCAAGGCTTTGAGTTGCTCAGCGGGAAGAATTCCACTCAAACTTTTGAGATATGCAGCTTTTGCTGACTCCGCGAGCTCTTTGTTTTTTGAGTTGTATTCCTCAAAAGTACGGCCATCGCCCAGAGTTTGATTGAGCAGATTTTCCCGATCCGCCAAGGCAAACGGAAGCGATGCGATGATGGCTTTCACCCGTTGGAACACCTTGTTTGGAATGCGCCACCGAGTTTTGGAGGGGGGCTCCAAAATCACTCCTGCTTGTGCCAAAGTCTGGCAGGGCCCATCGTTATCTTCGCAAGGGCCAGCGGATCCGTTGGCCTGCAATCCTCCGGCAAAGGCGGCTGTTTGCAGAGCCATCGTGAGAGCCAACAAAGTTATTTTGAGTTTCATTTCTCCTCCGTTTTTAATGGTTTTGTAAGTGGGAAAATTTGGGCATTCATTTTGAAAACCTCGGCACCCTCAGTGTTTTTCTCAAAGCGAGTTTCGAGACGCTGATAAAACTGTCGCAAAAGCTTTTTTAGTTCGGCAAAATCCTCGAGTTGCAGACAAAAAGTTAGAGATGTGAAATCCCGCTCCGCGACGGACAAGTTTTCTAAGGCATGTTCGGCCAGCCGCAAGTTTTCAAAGTGACTCTCGCGCAATGCGCGACTTGGAATGTCGTCCGTACTAGTTACGTTCTTGTGGCAGACCACCCATTCTTTGTGACTATTTTCGACGAGACCCAGTCGAGACAGACGAGACAGAGTGGATTTCACCTCGGACTCGGTGACTGAAAAAGCCTGTGCCATTGATTTGGAATCCCGTTTTCTTCCCGTTTGCAGGTAGCTGAGCAGTGCAAAGTGGAGCCAGTTTGCGATGAGCTCGTACTGATCGTGCTTTACCAGGTGCTTCGGCAAAGCCTGATCAGGTTTGAGACCGATCTGAGCCAACAAGGTCTCGGATTTTTGGGGGGACAAACGTCGTTTTCCGGAAAGAAGTTCGCTCAAAGCTGAAGATCCAATCCCAAGTTTTTTTGAGAACGCCCGAAGGCTGAACGAGGGGTTTTTCTTCCGTCGCAGCTCAAACTCGCGCTGGAGGATTTCTCTCAAGGAATCTTGTTCGGGTGCCATGAGGATGGAGATAGTTGACTTAGGAGACTTCCGGCAAGAAGTTTTGGAACAAAATGCTCCAAGGCTTGGAGCACCCGCTCACCGACCGAGTTGATAGCCGCGCTTGTTGGATTCGACGGGGATTCCGAGCTTGCGAGCTCGTTCAATCAGCTTGTAGAAGCGCGAATCAAAACTCGTGCAATAATCGCCCCACAGGTGTTCAATTAAAAGCTCTTTGCGGATTGGAAACTGTGCCTGCTGCAATGACGTAACGAGTTTTTGAATTTGCGGGGGCCCTTGTATGGAAATCTCTTTCAATCCTCTGCGGCGAAGGTGTTCAATGGCCGACATCAATAGAGAGTTGGAACTGGTTCTGCGCGCCAATCTAAAGTCACTTTCATAAAGTTGAGGATTCAGCTTGTGCAGTTGGCTCCACAGGCGTGAAGCCTGTTCGAGGTCCCCGCACTGCAGGGAGATGAGCAGATTCCATTGAAGGGTGGACTCGGTTGTTTCGATCCAGCGTGGGAGATCAATGGGTCTGGAGTGAAGAAGCAGTTCGAGGATGCGCCAACTCAATTGCACCCGGGCGTGATGCCGACCCAATTTGGCCTGGCTTAAGGCTCTCAGGATTTTCAGGGCCTCTGGCATTTGGTCGTTCAAGGCCAATATTTCAGCCAGGATCATTTCGGTGTCGAAGGAGTCGCTGCTGTTCAAGCTGGCACGCAATTCCCAGGCTTTCTGAATTTCTGCCAGAGCTTCGGGAAGTTGGTGGGCCTCCATCGCGAGGCTTGCTCGAGCCCGGTGAACCAAGCTCTTGTCTCGAGCGTTGCGGCTCGCCGCTTCGGCCATTGCGAGGTACTGCCTTGCCTTTTGCGACTGCCCAAGTCTTTGAAAGTCCACATTCAGATTGTAGAGAATCGGAAAAAGCATGGGATGGGACTCATGCTGCTCTGCTTTTTCAAGAGCATGCAGATTTTCGCGAAGAGCCTGATCGTGCCGACCGGAATACGAGTGCAGGTTGGACTTCAGAAAATGCAGATCTGGCGTGAGGCGAGGATTTTGTACCGAGGTCATACTCAGCAAGTTTTCTGCGTCTTGGAACTGTCTTTGACGAATGAGAAAGCGAACTTCCAAAAGACGGTACTCATCCGATGCAAGACGCATTTTGAGCTTGTGCAGATCGCGTCGTTTGTCGATGCGACCAGCGAGAAGACTGCTCAGAGCTCGGTCGTACTCCTGACTCATTTCTTTTTACCCGTGTCAGGAATTTCAGTCACACTGTCTCCAAAGCCGTATTCGATCAGGGTTCCGCCTCGCAACTGCTGAATCCAGCGAAATTCAAAGGTGCGGGGAGATTTGTCCTCCAGAATGCCAAAGACAAAAACGTCCTCGGGACCCGTGCACACCAAACGCATAAAGTTCCGATTTTCGCAGCTGAGCACAGGCAGACCTGGCTGTCCTGGATCCATGATGAGCGTTTTATAGTCGTCACCCTTGAAGCGAAGAGAGGCCGCTAAGAGCATCGGGATGAAAGGGGGTTCTGCTTGCACCTGTGCATTGAGGACGGTTTGAATTCCAATCACTCGCCTCCAAAAAGTGATGCTTTCCTCATCGATCTCAATGGTGTGCCAGGTGTGTCCGATCAGAGGAGTTGCACCCATTTTGGTTTTGTTTCCGTAGATTTGATCGGGAACAATTGCGAAACCTCCTGGCAGAACATTGCGCAGATAGGATTGTCCTTCGGGGGCAAAATAAAGTCCCGAGATGCGTTTGAGAATGTTTTTGCGAATCTCAAGAGGAGGATACCCTTCCCCATCTCGCAGCAAAGTTGGGCCGGGTTGGCCAAACAATCTCTGCAGATCATTGAATCCGTTGATGGGTTGATTATTGATGGCAATCACCTGCTGGCCGTTCAGTGTGACGCCTTCGTGGTGGATGCCGGATTTGAGAAAACCATTGACCTCACCTTTGCTGTCTCCGTCGGAATGGACATTTTCGCCTCCAGCATCTTTTTCAAGATTTTCTGCGGCGACTCGATTGTACCCTCCGCGTCGTGAGTAGATGAGTTGATCATATCCGTCTTCAGGCCGAATTCTGATTGGTTCCGAGAGATAAGCGACCACATCGCGTGCGGGAATGATGAGCGAAACCATTTCCAATGGTACAAATCGGGAAATGATTCCGTGGAGAATTCCATATTGATCCACCACAGCTCCGCCGCTCATGGAGGGACGTGACTCCAGAGCTGTGAGCTTGAGAAAGTGGTCCAATCTGCTCAAGCCACTTTTGACTTCAGTGACCGAACCAGAGGCCGAACCCACCCACTGCATGGGTTGAGACAAATCCATATAGTTCCAGCTTTGCACTCCACCAGCTCTTAAAAACGTTGCCCTTCCTTGGAAATAGCCGACGTTCGCTAATCGAAAATCCACAATATTTCTTTTGTTGGACCAGTCTGTTTGACTGGCAGTGAGAGGCCAAAGTTTTTTACACAGCTGATCTTGACCGCCTTGCAGTTTCAGCTCTGCGAGATCTCGACCTGGATCGGCTCCAACTAGATTTGCCGAAACAGAACGTCGCAACTCGCCGAACATACGACCACCGTGTTCGAGCGGCGGCGGAGAGCCCTGAATGGAGAACTGTTTTTTTTCTGAGCTTCGAACGCAGTGGTAGTTGCTCAAGAGGCGACAATGCCCTTGAAACAGAACCGCCGTGACTGTGCAATGACGGGTGCTGTGTGGAGCGGAGATGATCAATTCATAGGATCGAGACTGAATCCCCCCAGTGGCCGCCAGTGGGCCACCGTCTATGTAGAACTGAGCCTGAGAGAGAACCCCAAGGATCAACAGCAGAAACATGACATTGAATTACACGGATTGAAGATCGATCAAAAGAGGGGTTGATGACATTGCAAATTCTGCCAGGTTTGTTCAGGGCCTGGGCAGCGATGTCAGAATTCGGAAATGGTGGTGTGCTGCATTTCTTGATTTGAGTGCCTTTCAACCAACCCGAAAGGACGGACGGAATGAAGAACTTAGCCCTGGCCTCGTTGGCCTTTTTAGTCGCTCTAGCTGCCGAAACTGGAATGGCTCGAGAAAAAGCACTCGACGACATCCTCAACACGGTCAAAAACCGCACGGCGAAAGGGCAAACGAGTGTCCTCCTGGTGGACATTGATGAAACCCTGGTCGACAGCCGCCAGACCATGTTTGGCATCTTACTGTCCGTGGCTCAGGAGAAATGTGCAGCCGTCGCCAAAGCGAATCTATTAGAGGCTTGTGATGTGGCCCTGGGGCTGTCCCCTAAGGATATGTACCGAGGCAACAACGGCTATGATCTGGACCAAATTTTCACTCATCTTGGATTTAATGGCGCAGATCCCGAAGTTCAGCAGTTCACCGCAGAGTGGGGTAAAAAAAGTGTCGAACGCATTTTGGCGGGAGATTTCACAAGTCATCGCGATGCGAGTTTGCCAGGTGCCGTGGGCTATTTTCGCCAACTGCGAAGAGCGGGCGCGTGGATTTTTTTCGGCACCAATCGTTATGAAAAAATTCGCGTCAACACGGAAGAGCTTTTGCAGGGCTATGAACTTCTGGAAGCCGGTGGAAACAATCTCTTGATGAAAAAGCCGGGAGAAAAATCGGCGGACGCAAAAACAAGATTTGCTGAAACTGCAGCTCAGTTGGCTAAATCTAGAAATTCAGATGTCGTGGCTTTGTTCGAGAATGAACCAGGCAACCTTCAAACCTGGTTGAAGGTCAATCCAAAGTCAGCAGCCGTTTTTGTGAAGGGCAATTTCACCCCTGGGAAAACAGACCCGATACCGGCACAGGCTGTTCAAATTCAAGACTATCGTTGATCGTTCAAGACGGGATCGAAGCACTCGGTTCCGTCATTTCCCCTGGCTGGCTGGGAGGCGAGTCTCGGGTGAAGATTTTTTGGCTTGATCTTGCAATCGCAAAACTTTTCTTTCTGCCAACTTGACTGCACGTTTCTGAAAGAGATCAGTGTATCGAGCTTGAAAATCGGCATCGTCAGGATGGTGCAAAGGTTCAATGATCTTGAGTTCTTGGTTGGGTTGAACTTTTTGTAAAGATTCAATCCCATTGTCTTTCAAGATCTGTTCATATTTGAGGGGATCGTTGAAATAGATCTGCCCCAAGAACCAAACTGTTTCGTTCGACTTCAGAACGTGCACCGGATCTGGAGTTCCGAAACTTCGCGACTGCGGAACTGCAGTCAAATCCTCAGATTTCACCTTGGTTTCTTGCGCGGGATTTTGCCCTTGCTCCATATTCGTGCGACAGGACGCGATAGACAAAGTGGCCAATGCCAAAAGCAACAGATTTCTCATGCTTCACCTATCGGAATTTTTGCGAAAAAATGATCTCGACAAACGGCTACATTTGGCGCGCTCGACCCGAGACAGCCAGCGCCGCCTCCCTCACAACCTCGTTCAAGGTCGGGTGCGCGTGAAAGCTTCGAGCCAAGTCCTCGGAAGATCCACCGAATTCCATGGCCACGACAATCTCTCCCAACAGTTCAGAGGCCCGTGGTCCCACAATGTGTCCCCCGATAATTTTGTCAGAACGAGCATCGGTGATGATCTTACACAGACCATCCGTTGCGCCGAGTGCACGGGCGCGACCGTTTGGGGTGAAGGGGAAAGTTCCCACAGCCACGGGAATGTCTTGAGATTTGGCTTGGTCTTCCGTGAGACCCACGGAGGCCACTTCAGGGAAAGTGTAAATCACGCTGGGAACCGTGTTGTAATTCACGTGTCCTGCTTGACCCGCAAGCATTTCTGCCACCGCCACGCCCTCTTCCTCAGCCTTGTGCGCGAGCATGGGCCCAGGAATGAGATCGCCTATGGCATAGACTCCAGGAACATTGGTTTGAAAGTGAGAATCCACCAGCACGCGTCCGACTTTGTCCTTTTGAACACCCAGCTCTTCGAGCCCAAGCCCTTCTGAAAAAGGTTTGCGTCCTGTGCTCACCAAAACCACCTCAGCCTCCAGGCTGTTTTGAGTTTTGTCTTTCATATTTTCGTACTGAACTTGGACGTTGTTCCCCTGAGATTTTGCCCCTGTCACCTTGGCTGAAGTGAGAAACTTCACGCCTTGTTTTTCCATCGATCGGATGAGCACGCGCATGATTTGCTGATCCATAAAAGGACAGATTTGATCGGCGTATTCCACCACGGTGACTTGGGTTCCCAGGCGTGACCATACGGAGCACATCTCAAGCCCGATAACTCCGCCGCCGATGACCAGCATGGTTTTAGGAACTGAGGGCAGGGAAAGTGCACCAGTTGAGGAAACGATCTTCTTTTCATCAAACTTCAAAAAGGGCAGCTCGTTGGGCACGCTGCCGGTGGCGCAAATGATGGCTTTTGCTTCGACTTGGCTCTTGTTTCCATCCTCTGCAGTCACTTCCACAACGCCAGGTTTGAGAATCCTGCCCAGTCCTTTGAAAGTCTCAATTTTGTGTTTTTTAAAGAGCATGGAAATTCCGCCCGTGAAGTCTTTCACGATTTTGCTTTTACGAGCCATCATGGTGGGCAATTCAAGTCCCACTTGAGGCACCAAAATGCCGTGCGCTTTCATGTCGTGAGTGACTTGGTGATAAAACTCTGAACTTTCCAGAAGCGCTTTGGAGGGGATGCAACCCACATTCAAACAGGTACCGCCAAACGTTTTATCCTTTTCAATAACGGCTGTTTTTAAGCCCAATTGTGCTGCACGAATGGCGCCCACATAGCCCCCGGGGCCCGTACCAATAAACACCACATCAAACATCTCGCCTCCTAAAAAACCTAAATCTCCAGGAGCAAACGCTCTGGATCTTCGACGCACTCTTTGATTTTGACGAGGAAAGACACCGCTTCTTTGCCGTCAATCACACGATGATCGTAAGACAGAGCCAGGTACATCATGCTGCGGACTTCAACTTTGCCGTTGATCACGACAGCTCGTTCCTCGATCTTGTGCATGCCCAAAATGCCACTTTGTGGAGGATTCAGGATTGGCGTGGACATCAAAGAACCATAGACTCCGCCGTTAGAAATGGTGAAAGTACCACCGCTCAAATCTTCCACGCTGATTTTGCCATCTCGAGCCTTCAGCGCAAAATTGCGAATCGAGTTCTCAACCTGAGCAATGCTCATCAGATCGGCATCTTTCACAACAGGGACGATCAAGCCTTTTTCGGTGCCGACGGCCACACCCACATTGAAGTAGTTGTTGTAAACCAAATCCCCGCCTTCAATGAACGCATTCACAGCGGGATAGGTTTTAAGAGCTTCAATCGAAGCTTTCACAAAAAATCCCATAAAACCCAAACTCAGGCCGTATTTTTCTTTGAATTTGTCTTTGTACTTGTTGCGTAGATCCATCACGCGAGTCATGTCCACTTCATTGAACGTGGTCAAAGTTGCAGTTGTCTGCTGAGACATGACCAGACGTTCAGCAATGCGTTTTCGGATGGTCGTCATGGGCACCCGTTTCTGCTCTCCTTGGCGAGAGCTGACGGGGGCGGGAAAATTCACGGGCGCGGAGGGGGCTGGCATTTTACTGGGTGTCGGTGCCGGAGCCTGAGAACTTGCCATGAGAGCATCTTCTTTGGTGATTCGTCCACCTCGCCCCGTACCCTCTATAGCGGCTGGATTTAAATTTTTCTCGCTGACAATTTTTTGCACCGAGGGGGCCAGTTGAGCCTTCAAGTCAGGATGCAATGAGGCCGTCGGAGCTGGCGGCGTCGCCGGAGCTGGCGGCGTCGCCGGAGCTGATTTGGGCATTGGAGGGGGGCCCGATTTTGTAGGAGCGGCGGTGGGTGCCGCGGCGGTGGCCTTGCCCTCTGAATCTAGAGTGCCAATCACAGATCCAATCGGAATTGTTTTGCCGGCGTCCACCTGAATTTGCAACACGCCGTCGTTTTCCGCCACCACTTCCACCGAGGCCTTGTCGGTCTCGAGAACCAAGAGCACGTCATTGCGCTTGACCATTTCTCCAGACTTTTTCTGCCAACTCCCGATAGTGGCCTCGGTGATAGACTCTCCCACAGCAGGGACTTTGATTTCGTACTTCATGGTGTGCTCCTTAGATCAAAAAACAATTCTTGATGATTTCTGCCTGTTCCACTTTGTGACGGTAAATGCTTCCAGTTGCCGGACTGGAGCGTTCTCCACGACCGACGTAGTGGAAATTCAAATGAGTCATGCCCTCTTTGGCCAACAACTCTGAGAGCTTGAAATAGATGTGTTGATAAGAACCCATGTTCTTAGGCTCTTCTTGCACCCAAACCAAATTCTGCGCCTTCGGGTATTTTTTGAGGACCTCTAACAGTTGTTTTCCCGGCGTCGGGAAAACTTGCTCCAACCGTACAAGTGCCGTGGAGGTATTTTTTTGCTTTTCTTTTTCTTCCATCAGTTCGTAATAAATTTTTCCCGAACAAAGAGCGATGGTTTTCACAGACGACGGGTCTTTGACAGACATATCGGCAATCACCTCTTGGAAAGTGCCCTCGCTCAGTTCTTTGAGAGAGGACACGGCTTTTGGATGCCGCAAAAGCGATTTTGGCGACATGATGATCAGCGGTTTGCGAAACGGGCGCCGAACTTGCCGACGCAGAGCATGGAAAATCTGTGCCGGAGTGGTCAGGTTGGCAACTTGGATATTGAACTGGGCGGACAACTGCAAAAACCTCTCGAGTCGAGCTGATGAGTGTTCCGGACCCTGTCCTTCATATCCGTGAGGCAACAGCAGGACGAGGCCGCTCATCTGCTGCCACTTGGCTTCACCCGCACTCAAAAACTGATCGATGATGATTTGGGCACCGTTCGAAAAATCTCCGAATTGTGCTTCCCACAAAGTTAAAAATGTGGGGTCGGCAATGGAATTGCCATACTCAAAGCCCAACACTCCGTACTCAGACAAAATGGAATCGTAGACACAAAATTCCACTTTGTCGGGATCAATCTGATCCAACCCAAAGTAAGGCTCACCGGTCTTGACGTCATAAAAACCTGCATGACGGTGAGTGAATGTCCCGCGCACGCAATCTTGTCCAGTGAGACGAACAGACGTGCCCTCCATCAGCAAACTTCCGTAAGCAAGCAGCTCACCCGTGCCCCAATCGATGGGTTCATGACCCTCACACATGTTCTTGCGAGTTTCGAGAAGCTTCACGAGTTTGGGATGCACATTGAAGCCGGCGGGCACAGAAGAAAGAAATCCGCCGATTTTGTTCAAGGTCTGGAGGGGAACCGTGGTGTCCCAGGTTTTTTCAAAGTCAGTGGCGGTGGCTTTGCGCAAGCCTTTCCAGAAACCTTCAAATGCGAAGGGAGCAATCTTCGGAGGATTGGTTTTGGTTTGTTCGTAAATCTTTTGCAGGTTCTCCATCTTTTCGTTGAAAAAATCTTCATAAAACTTGTTGTCAATAGCTCCATCGCGCACCGCCTGTTTGCCGTAAATTTCGCGTAGAGTTGGGTGCTTGCGAATGAGATCGTACATCACCGGTTGTGTGTAAGCGGGTTCGTCGCCTTCGTTGTGACCGTAGCGTCGATAGCAGACGATATTCACCACGATATCGCGTCCCCACTGTTGGCGAAAACGCAGAGCTATGTCCATGGCTCGCACGCAAGCCTCGGCGTCGTCTCCGTTGCAATGGAGCACGGGAGTGCCCAACACCTTTGAAACATCAGTGCAATAGTGAGAGCTTCGACCGTTTTCAGGGGAAGTGGTAAAGCCAACTTGGTTGTCGATAGCGATGTGAATGGTTCCGCCCACCGTGTGGCCCTTCACCTGCGACATCTGGAAGGTTTCCAGCACCACACCTTGGCCGGCAAATGCGGCGTCACCGTGAATCAAGACGGGAATCACTCTTTTGCGTTCCTTGGTGTCTTTGTGCCAACGTTGCGCTGCTCGCGCCATGCCCAACACCACGGGATTGACCGCTTCAAGATGGCTGGGGTTGAAAGCGAGGGTGACCTGACAAGGACCCGCTGTGGTTTGCTTCTCCGAGCGATACCCCAAATGGTACTTGACGTCTCCGTCAAAGTCTTCGATGGGAATGGCCGTTTCGATCGGACCGTTGAAATCTCCGAAAATGGTTTCGAGGGCTTTTCCCATAAAATTGGCGAGCACGTTCACTCGGCCCCTGTGGGCCATGCCAATCATAATTTCCTTCACGCCCAAAGGAGTCGCATTCGAAACGAGGGTTTCAAGCATGGGAAGAAGGGCGTCGCCCCCTTCCACAGAAAAACGCTTCGTTCCCACATAGCGGGTGTGAATGAATTTCTCCAAACTCTCAGCGCGAGCGAGCGAAATGTAGATCTCTTTTTTTTGGGTGGAAGAAAATTTTTTCTCTTCCGGAGATTCAAATTCTCGAATGAACCACTGGCGCACTTCGGGCAGGGCTTCGGCACATTGTACAGTGAGTTTGCCGCAATAGGATTTTTTGAGATGAGCGAGGATTTCACGCAAGGTCGCGTTGGGTTTACCGATCGAAGCTCCAATTTGAAAATAAGACTCAAGGTCAGCTTCGGAAAGCTGAAAACGACCCAAACTCAGTTGGTCCGAAGATGCAGGAGTGTTGGTGAGGGGATCAAGTTCGGCCTCCAAATGTCCGTAGTTGCGATAGGCCTGAATCAATTCGTAAACACGCAATTCTTTGTCGGAGAAACCGGCTTGAGCGGAAGTGGATGCCCCAGCCCCAGCAAATTCGAAGCCTTCAAAAAATTTTCTCCATTCCAGGGCCACGCTTTGGGGGTTTGCCTTGTATTGCAAGTAGAGTTGATCAATGAATTCCGCATTGGGTCGAGCGGCGTAGTCTGACATCGGCGGTTCCTTTGTTGTGACTTTCACCAAAGTACCAAAACTCTCAGTGAAGGTGAACCTTGTGCTGAAAATCCGACGACTGTCGCGGTGCGGTCTTGATGAGTCCAGAAGAAAGGCGGAGTCTAGCACAATTGGGGTGTGGGAAAATGTTGGAGTTGGTGCTGCTTCGTCATGGAGAAAGTCAGTGGAACAAAGAGAATCGATTCACTGGTTGGGAGGATGTGGATTTGTCAGACCAAGGTCAGAGCGAAGCTCGAGAGGCCGGTCGGGTTCTGCAAGGTCGAGATTTTGATTTGGCCCTCACCTCGGTGCTCAAAAGAGCCATTCGCACCTTGAATTTGGCATTGGATGAGATGGACCGTCTTTGGTTGCCAGTGGAAAAAACTTGGCGTTTGAACGAGCGGCATTACGGAGCACTCACGGGTTTGAACAAAGCTGAAACTTCGGCACGGCACGGAGAAGAGCAGGTCAAAATTTGGCGTCGCAGTTACGACGTTTTGCCGCCTCTTTTGGAGAGTCATGACCCGCGTCATCCGAAAAACGACCCTCGTTACCGAGATGTTGCAGAAAATTTACTCCCGCTCGGTGAATCCCTGAAGACCACCGTTGATCGCGTGTTGCCCTTCTGGAAGGAACGACTGGAGCCTTTGCTCAAGCAAAACCGAAAAGTGCTGATTGCGGCTCATGGCAACTCTTTGCGCGCCCTCATCATGATTCTAGAGAAAATGTCTCCGGAGCAAATCATGGAGGAGAACGTTCCAACGGGTGTGCCGCTTTGCTACCGTCTGCGTTCGGACCTCAGCGTGGAGTCGCGAGCCTATTTGGGTGATGCAAAGATGGTTCAAGCGGCGATCGACAAAGTCAAAAATCAGGGGAAAAAGCATTGAAATTGATCGCCCTGGTCGATGCTCGACAGATTTTGACCTTGGCCGGGGTGGCCCAAAAAAAAGGCCGCTTCACGCAAGAGGCCGACTTAGATGTTTTGGAAAAATCTTGCGTTGTTTTTGACGACAAAAAAATTCATTGGATTGGTCCGCAAAAGGATTTGGCAAAAAAATTCAAGAAGGTCAAAAAAGTCAGTGTGCGAGGCAAAACAGTCTTACCAGGTCTGATCGACTGTCACACCCACTCGGTGTTTGCGGGTTCTCGTGCTCACGAATTTGAGCAACGCCTGAGGGGCAAGTCCTACCAAGAAATTTCAGCCGCGGGAGGGGGTATTCAGTCCACCGTGCGGGCGACTCGCGAAACGAGTTTGAAGGAGTTGACTCGTCTGGCTCAGCAGCGGGTGGAGCTTTTTCGATGGCAGGGGGTCACTACCCTTGAAATTAAGTCTGGATATGGTCTCAATTTGCTGAGCGAGATCAAAATATTGCAAGCTGCCCGCAAGCTCAAGGGAGTGCGCGTGGTGCCCACCTACCTGGGAGCTCATGCAAAAAGTCCAGAACATGCCGACACCGAATCGCAACTGCGTGAAATGGCAAAGGCGCTCCCACGCATTCGTAAACTTTGTTCGAGAGTGGATGTGTTCGTTGAAAAGGGCTTTTTTGAAAAGGAATCTTCCCGAGAATATCTTCGACAAGCTCAGAAGTTGGGATTTGACATCACCATTCACGCGGACCAGCTGAGTCTTTCAGGTGGAACGGAGCTTGCTTTGGAATTGCGCGCAGTTTCCGCAGATCACGTGATTTCTATCAACGATTCTTTGGTTGAGCGTCTTGCAAAAAGCGAAACCGTGGCTGTGCTTCTGCCGGCTGCTGACTTGTACATGCGATGCTCCTATCCACCGGCGCGCAAACTTCTGGACGCGGGAGCCTGTGTGGCTTTGGCAACGGATTTCAATCCTGGCACAGCCCCTTCGCAAGACATCTCACTCGTCGGTCTTTTGGCACGTTTGCAGATGCAGATGACTCTTCCTGAGGTGATTGCCGGCTTTACGTGGAACGCGGCAAAGGCTTTGCGTTTGGAAAACGAAATCGGGAGTCTCGAAGTCGGGAAGCGCTCGGAATTTGCTGTTTTTGATTGCGACTGGCGAGAGCTGTTTTATCAGCCACGAACCTATGCTATGGCCCTTTGCGCAGCAAAGTGAGGCTTTGTTGCAATACGAGCTCGGCACCCAGGTTCAACTGAATTCCCCAAAATAAATTTCCGTCGTACGAGGGGAGAAGCACCGAATCTGCGAGCAGATTCACAAAATGCATCAGAGCTTCGCCATCAGTCCACTTTGGACAGTTTGCAACCATCCCACTGGACACAGGGAGCCCGGTCGTGGTGAACACAATTCCGCCGTTCCAAAAGTTGGCTTCACGAGATTCCACTGGAACTTGCCATCCGCAGTAGGTGAGCACTCCGATGTTTTCAAATGGCGAAGTGGCCAAAATCGACAGGTGGTACATGCCATTGCGGGAGGTGTAGTTGACAGTTTGTGGGTTTGCAAAAGCGGTTTGAGTCCCAAATCCCAAAAAAAGCGAGAGAACCAAGAACAAGCGAAGCATTTCCCCTCCTCGAGAGAGCGCTGTGAATATCATCACCCAGAAGGCACGTCAAACTTGCGAACCGCGCCAACTGGGATCGACCTCGCTCATTCAATTCCGGACGACAGTTGCACAGAATTCACAGTTACAACCGACGTCGGTTGTGAGTCTGTTTTTGCTCGAGAGTCTGGTTCGCCTTAGATCTCGTTGCAGTTGCCTGTTTCGCCCGGTCAGGACCGTCTTAGATTTAGACAGCTGACAAGCGCCGATTGCACCCGGAACCATTGGTTCGCATATGTTGGGTTTGAGCCCGTTTCACCAAGGGCACCGTCCTTGCAAAAGCGTCTTTCGAACCGCTCTCAATCGGAGCACAACTAAGGAGAATTTCAATGTATAGCAAAATGAAACTGGCCATTTTGGCCTCAATGTTTGTCGGCGGAATGGCATCTGCCGACGCCTACGGTGAGAAAGTGGATTTAAAAGATGCCAAAGACGGCCTGAAATCTGTGCGCTTCTCAAACTATATCGAAAGCAGCACTGGCCGTCCCTCGATCGTTGAATTGGCATCGGAGATCCGCGATCTGGAACTGGTCTCCTCCGGCCCTAGCAATTTGATAACACCGCAAGCGCAATTTATGTCCTCAAACGAGAAATTCAGAAAGCGCTTACTCAAAGAAGCAAACAAACAAGAATTCACCGACCATCAAACAGCTCGAACTTATGCGGCCTACTTTTTAAACGGCCAGCGTGTTGATTCCGCGACCTACAGCAAGCTGAACAACAACGGAAATCCAAATGCATATGACGATCACATGTGCATGCTTCAGGTCACCGACCTTTCCGAGAAGCCATCCAAGGCCATGCATATTGGGGCCGGTGTCTACGGCGTTTCGGCGCAGTCGTCAGGTTCCCTTTACCGATTGCCCGTCAACTGGGACTCCAAAATTTCTATCCAGGTGAATTGTCTTGGAGGATTCGAACAAAATATGACTGTTGAGAACTTTGTGAAAGCGTTGGGTGCGACGGTGAAAGATGTGCGAGACTTGCGTTTGCGAAATCGCATCAACAAGGAAACAGTACCTGAGAGAACCACCGAAATGAAATCACGCCCTGGCGTTGGATGATGTTCGCCGAAAAATGAAATCCTGAAAAACGGCCGGTCAAATCGGCCGTTTTGATTTCAACGGGAAAAATGAGCGCATCCTTGGCTCCTTGTCACACTCGATAGGAATCAAAGAGCTTGCTAGTTCGGTGTGTCTGTCCGTTTTCCCGGATCGTCTTTGCCAATCCATTCACGCAGCGAGTGCCATTTTTGAATCAAGAAACCAGGCTCTTCCGGATTGCGCGAGACCATTTGTCTGGAGATGGCTAAAGCCAGAATGAGTCCCAAAGAAAAGAGTAGCATGTATTCAACGGCCACTTGACCGCTTTGCCTTAAGCGATCTCGGGTTGAGAAGATGGAGGAGTGGGGCTCTCCCAATCGTTCATGAGTGCGCACGCAGTCTCCGCAATTTTATTGAGGTCATCTTCTTCGGGCGGGCCACTGATGGCCAAAACATCATCCTCTTCAATTTGTCCCAAACTCAAACTGGATAGGGCTTCGCCAAACACATGTTTGTAGCAGTCCGTGGAGGGATAAACCAAGATCATCAAATTCTTGCCGGTGCTTTGATGAATTTCTTTTGCACGACTCAACACACTTGGATGGTGCTTCTGCATATAGAAATAAATCTTCAATCCGGAAGACTCTTGGTACTGAGCGAAGTAGATTCGCAGAGGCCCATCGAAAATAGCGGAATTGAATGCAGGGTTGAAATAAGGACTTTGGGTGAAACTCAGATAGGTTGATCGCATACGGCTCCATCCATAAAGCGTCTCTTCTTTGAGCCTAGGAAGACTCCTTCAGATTTTGCAAACTCAAAATTTAAGGTTTTGTAAGATCTGGACGCGACGAGTCCAAGTCTCGCTAGGGAGCTAGCGAAAAACACCGCCTCTTTTTTGCACAACTTTGTTGAGTAAACTCTGCATTTGATCGTGCAGATCCTCGCTCAGCTCTCTCACCAACTCTGGATTCTCAGCGGCTTCTGGGGGGTAGGGCAGTTCCACGGGAGGAAAAAAGTGAATTGTCCACTTTGCAGGCAGGGGCAGCAAAGTCAGCGGCAGTGGAAGCAAAAAACTTTTTAGTCCCACGGGAAGGCGTAGTTGAGCCAGATTGATTTGGCTCTCTTCGGCACCCACCACCAGAGAGGGGACAATGGGAGCTTGCGAAGTCAGCGCCATCCGAACCAGACCGGAGCGAAATTCCTGGAGCTGGTACATGTGCGATGAGGGTTTGAAATTACCGGCTTCGCCCTCTGGAAAAATCACGACAACATTGTTCTTCTTAAGAGCCGAAAGACCGTTGGGCACGTTGGCCTCAATAAATCCAAAGCTTTCTGCGACCTCTTTGGAAAGGGAATTGGCAAACCAGAATTTGTGAGTGAGCACGCGCGGAATGCGTTGCGAGTTTTCTGCGATCGAATCCGCCATCAGCAGAGCGTCGAGGCCCGCGAATCCTGAGTGATTGGGCGCAATGATGGCGGGTCCCTTGGGTGGAATGTGCTCCGCCCCCACAACTTGCAATCGAAAATATTTTCGCAGACCCTGAAGGACCACTTTTGAAACGAGTTTTCGACCGAGCGGAGGTTTCATATGTCGAAATTTATCATGGCCATCGATCAGGGAACAACCGGCTCGACAGTGTCTCTCTACGATTTCCACGGCGAGAAAGTGGATTCAGCCGATCAAGATTTTCAGCAGATTTTTCCTCAACCTGGGTGGGTTGAGCACAATCCTGGGGACATCTGGCAGTCCATTCTTGGGCCCATGAGTCAGTTGCGGGCTCGTCATGACCTCAAGCAGGTCGCCTGCATTGGCATCACGAATCAGCGTGAAACCGTTTTGGTGTGGGATCGAAAAAATGGAGAACCGGTGCACAACGCGTTGGTGTGGCAGGATCGGCGCACGGCAGATTTTTTACGCAAACTGAAGAAAAATGGCGTTGAAAAAAAAGTGCAAAGCAAAACGGGACTGCTTTTAGATCCGTATTTTTCAGCCTCGAAGATTCGTTGGATTTTGGACGCTGATAAAAATTCACGCAAACGCGATTTGGCTGTGGGGACAATGGATTCCTACGTCCTGTGGAAATTGTCTCGCGAACACAAGACTGATGTGAGTAACGCCAGCCGAACCATGTTGATGAACTTACAAACTCTGCAGTGGGATGCAGAACTGTGCCGACTTTTTGCGGTGCCTGAAAATTTTTTGCCGCAGATCCGACCCTCCGGCGGCCTATTTGGAAAGACTCACGGGGTGCCTGGGCTGCCAGATGGAATTCCGATCACCGGGATGATTGGGGATCAGCAGTCGGCGTTGTTTGGTCAGGGGGCATGGAGTGCGGGACAAACCAAGTGCACCTTTGGTACGGGGTCTTTTATTTTACAAAATACGGGTGCGAAACCTGTGCGTTCGCGCTCTCGTTTGCTCACCACAGTGGCTTGGCAATTTGCCGGCGAGGAACCCATCTACGCTCTCGAAGGAGGAGCCTTCGTTTGTGGCGCCGCGGTTCAATGGTTGCGCGATGGATTGAAGATCATCAAAACAAGCAGTGAAGTCGAAGCGCTTGCCGAGCAAGTCCCTGATTCTGGTGGCGTGGTGTTTGTGCCCGCGCTGACAGGTTTGGGAGCACCTCATTGGAATGCCGAGGCTCGGGGAGTGATCTGGGGACTCACTCGTGGCAGCACCTCGGCGCACATTGCGCGCGCCACCCTGGAAGCCATGGCCTTGCAGAACGTAGAGATTTTTCGAGCGATGGAAAAAGACTCAGCAAAAAAAATGAAGCAACTCAAAGTCGACGGTGGAGCGTGCGCCAACAATTTGTTGATGCAACTGCAAGCCGACTTTTTGGGAGCACCCATCGAGCGTCCGCAAGATTTGGAAAGCACTTCGCGCGGTGCCATGTTGATGGCAGGTCTGGGTTCGAGCTTATTCCAGAAAAAAGATTTGCAGCGTTTGCTGCGCATCGATCGCGTGTTTCAACCTCAACTTTCTGCAAAGAATCGCTCGACCAAACTCACACAGTGGTCTTCCATCGTAAAAAAAGCCTGAGGAAAGGTGCGCCGATACTTTTTGCGACCGATTGAGTCGCAAAAAGTATCGGCGCACCTTTCCTT
>FRDC01004549.1_pt1 | contig 29093 bp, 25 predicted proteins | sample 1106171 | NCBI WGS metagenome assembly FRDC01 (sample SAMEA3930566, study PRJEB13176) | freshwater metagenome | biome: Drinking water system; feature: drinking water; material: water | place: Singapore | collected 2014-12-20 | reverse complement strand
CCGTGCGGTTTCCCGTCCATCATCTGGATTTTGAGACTGTCATGCTGGCGGTTCCTCGTTTTGCCGGCACGCGTCCCTATCAAGCGCTTCCCGTGCAATGGTCGAATCACATCGAGCAGGGTTCGGGCGAGCTGGTGCATCACGAGTTTCTGCACACAGAAGGGACCGATCCCCGCAAGTCATTGGCTGAATCCCTCCTGGATTCCCTGGGAGGCAAGGGGAGTATTTGTGTCTATTCCCCGTATGAGAAATCGGTGATCGAGCAACTGGCCGAGTTTCTGCCTGAATTACGAACGGCGCTCAAGGCGTTGGTGAAACGGATTTGGGATCTACACCCGATTGTCAAAGAACATTACTATCATCCGGAGTTCGGCGGTTCCTATTCGCTGAAAGAAGTGTTACCGGCGCTGGTGCCCTCGTTGCGGTATGACGACCTCAATATCAGAGAAGGCGGACAGGCGGCATCCGAATACTACAAGATGGTCTTCGTCGAGTCCGACTGGATCGAGCGAGCAAGGATTCAGGAAGCCCTGCTGGCCTACTGCAAACGCGACACCCTGGCGATGGTCGAATTGCGGCGGGTACTGGGGGAGAAGGCGAAAGGACAGATAAGGAATTAAGAAGCACAAGCGGCGGTTATCCGCCCGCGCCCGTTTGATACGGCGATAAAGAGCGGGCGGGTCATGCGAAGGGTAACCGGGATTTCAACGGAGGAATTTCTCCCGTCGCCAAGATGATAATGAGAAGGGCTCCGAGTCGAGCGAGCTTTGTTTGGCGGAGAGGGTGGGATTTGAACCCACGGTCCCCTTGCGAGGACGCCCGCTTTCGAGGCGAGTCCATTCGGCCACTCTGGCACCTCTCCTGGCAACTTGCTGAATTGGGAGGCACTGACAGGCGCGCGCCCCTGACCGATCAAGCTGTGGGGGGAGCTTACAGTGAGAGGCGTGATATTTCAATGTGTTTTCTCATACTAGAGGGGCGATTCAGCCATGAATTCATCGGAGGATGAATCCGGTGCCTTGTGACTCTCCGAGGAGGATGAATTATTCCAATGAATCGTGACGTTGAGTGAAATCTCACCGGCCTGGTTCGTGCGCAGAACAGGATATCTCTTTTAGAATGCAGTGGTCCGTATTATCCTTCCGTAGCGGTAGAATTTCCTTCTAAGTCGGCATAGGATCCAATCAATTATTGAGTTGTTCGGACTTATTGTATTCTGCTGTTCCATTTGTGTGCATGAGCGAATCACTACCTATCTCAGTTCGTACCCTTGCCGAATTGTTTGCCTATCGCTGTGAGCAGGCCGGCGATGGATTGGCCTATGCCTATCTCAAAGATACCGCTGCTATAGACCGTCAGCTTACGTGGATTGAGCTCGCGGGCGAAGTGAACATTCTTGCCACGGCGCTGGGGGCGCGTGTTGAGCCAGGCGCTCGCGTTCTTCTGATTTACCCCCCTGGACTCGAAGTGGTCGTAGCCTTTTGGGCTTGTATCCAAGCCGGCCTCGTTCCCGTTCCAGCCCCCGCGCCGGATCCCATCAGGCGCAAGCATAGCCTCTCGCGCCTACAGGCCATCCTGGATGATGCGCAAGCCGCCCTCGTCCTCACGACGGCCAGCATTCAGACTCTGTGTGCGGAGCAAACCCTTGTGGCCAGGGATCGGCAGGTCCAATGGCTGGCCACTGATCAACCAACCGGTGAGGGGTGGCCAAGTCTGGAAAACCGTTCACCGATCTCTGATCTGGCCTATTTGCAATATACGTCAGGTTCCACGGCGACACCTCGTGGCGTGATGGTCAGTCACTGTAATGTCCTGGCGCAATGTGAAGCCATTCGGCTGACGGCGGGAGTCAATGCTGAGAGCCGCTCCCTGTGCTGGCTCCCGTACTTTCACGATTATGGATTGGTCCATGGGATTCTTGCGCCGTTCTATGCGGGCATTCCGGCGTTCCTCTTATCTCCACTGACATTTCTTCGGCGGCCGCTCCGCTGGCTTGAAGCTATCGACCGGTGGGCTATTACTCATAGCGGCGCCCCGAGCTTTGCCTACGATGCCTGTGTGAAGGCTTATCAGAAACAGCCGGGCTGGTCCGGAGATCTTGCGCGCTGGGCCGTGGCCAGTTGTGGAGCCGAGCCCATTCATCACAGGACGATCAATACGTTCACTCAGGTGTTCGCCCCACACGGATTCAAGTGGAATGCCTTCATGCCGGCGTATGGGTTGGCTGAGGCTACCCTGGTGGTGTCCAGCACGGCGCGCTCTGAATCACCCCATATGATCACGGTGGATTCGGCTGCGCTTGAATCACATCGGATCGAAGTCCGCAGGCCGGATGATGTGGGTGTATGTGAGCTTGTGGGGTGTGGGCATCCGCTTCCAGGTTCTCAGGTCCTCATCGTTGAACCAGGAAACGGGGTGGAATGTGCCGCCAGCCAAGTCGGAGAAATTTGGGTGGCCAGCCCAAGCGTAGCCTTAGGGTATTGGCGGAGGCCTAAGGCGACCAACGAGGTCTTCAACGCTCAGGTGGCCGGTCGGCCTGGCAAGAATTTCCTGCGAACGGGAGACTTGGGGTTCGTCAGCGAGGGGCAGGTTGTCATCACCGGTCGTCTGAAAGATCTAATCATTTTGAACGGGAGAAATATCTATCCGCAAGACTTGGAGGCGGCCGTCGAAGCCTGCCATCCCATGGTGCGGAATGGTGGGTGCGTGGCTTTCTCGGTCGAAGTAGACGAGGTCGAGCGTCTGATCATTGTGCTTGAGGTCGATCGGCAACAAGGTTTGCGGGCCGAAGAGGTGGCGACGGCCGTTCGCGTCACTTTGGCGGAACGGTTTGAAGTTCCGGTGTGGGGGATTGTGCTGGTACGCCACGGGACGATTCCAAAGACTTCAAGCGGAAAAGTGCAACGGCAAGCCTGTCGAAAAGCCTATCTGGAGCAGTCGCTCGCCGTCCTTTCCATGCAGATGCTCCCAGCCGAAGCGTCACTGACTGGTATAGGGCCGACCGCTGAACGCTCTCGAATGGTCCGCGAGCTGCTGAAGTGTAGCGGCGGACTTGAAGACTATGTGAAGCGTGTGTTCGCAGAGCAGTCAGGGCTCCCTGTTTCTCGGATTGAGGCGGGAATGCCCTTGGTCAATATCGGGCTGGATTCCCTCGGTACCAGCCAGGTGAAGAATCGACTTGAGCAGGAGTTCGGGGTTGATCTTTCCTTCAGCCAGTTATTTGGACAGGGGACGGTGCGCGATCTTACAGCGTATCTTCTGTCGTCTCTCTCAGCGGCCTCTTCCGGAAAAGAAGAGAGCTCGCGTGGCCCGGCCGGCGAGACGGGATCCAATGAGAGAGGCCTGTGGGTAGAGGGTGGAGAATTGGGCCGGTATCCGCTTTCCTGCAGTCAAGAGCGGTTGTGGTTCTTGGAGCAAGTACAGCCCGGCAGCGCGTTGAATCACATTTCCATCGGGATGAGGCTAGCCGGACATTTAGATGTTCCTGCCTTCAAGGCCAGCATCCAGCAGCTTGTGCAGCGGCATGACATATTGAGGATGGGGTTTGCGTCAGTTGGCGAGCTGCCCTATCAGGCGAATTCGACCGAGGTGGTTGCGAAGGTGACGCGGGCCTCCTTGGGCGATCTCTCTCCCTCGAATCTTGACGTCGAAATCCGGCGGAGGATTCGGGAAGAAGTCCTTGTTCCATTTGACCTTGGTAACCCGCCTTTGCTCAGAGTCCTCCTTCTTGAAATAGGGGATGGGGAGCACCTCTGCATCCTGACCGTTCATCGCCTTGTTTCGGATGGATGGTCATTGCGGTTGCTGTGCCGAGAACTCACCGAACAGTACAGGTTGCGAGCCAAACATCAGGGGACGGTCCCTGCGCGGTTGCAGAGATCGTACATTGAATTCAGCCAATGGCAGAGAGATCAGTTGGAGAGTGAACGATACATCGCTCAGCTGGGGTATTGGCAACGTCAGTTGGACCGCATGCCATCTGCGCTTGACCTTCCTACTGACCGGCCGCGCCCGCGCGTGCCGTTGTTCCAGGGAGGATCGAGAGTCCGCGTTCTTCCCGGATCGATGGTGGCAGACCTGGGAGCGTTCTGCAGCCGGCAGGGCACGACTAGATTTATGGCCATCTATTCCGCGCTGTGCGCCTGGCTCCAACGCGTCGTCCGGACGACGGATATCGTCGTCGGCACGGTCGTGGCGAATCGTCGCCAATCGCAATGGCAGGATGTGGTGGGATATTTCGCCAATACCGTGGCCTTGCGTATGGACCTTTCCGATGTCGATACGGGAGAACAGCTCCTCCATCGCGCTCGCCAGACCGTATGCGATGCCTATGACCATCAAGATGTTCCTTTCGAACAGGTGATCGGTGCGCTCAAGGGGCGAAGAGATGCCGACTCGCCCCATATGTTCAATGTCATGATTGTGTGGGAAGACGATCCGCTCAGCGATCTGCGTCTGGAGGGGCTGTCGGTCAGACCTTTTCCGATTGACGATGTGGCCGTCGAACTCGATCTCACGCTGTTGGTTGTCAATGGAGTCGATGGGCTTGAGCTAGTGATGCTCTACGACCGGGCGCTGTTCGATGGTGGAACGGTCGATCGTATGCTCGCGCAGATCGAAAGCCTCTTGAAGGGCCTGATAGAAAATCCCGGTGCGCGTCTTCTCGATCTCCCGCTGCTGACTCAGAAGGAAAGGCAGCAGATTCTCGTGGAGTGGAACCGCAATACTGTGAATGTGCAGCAAGCCACGTCAATCTTGCCGATGATCGAGGCTCGTCTCAAGCAGGCTCCCGAGAGGACGGCGGTGGTGTGCGGGGAAGACCGGCTATCCTATGGCGAACTCGTCGTGCGTGTGGACCAGCTTGCCAGGACGGTGTATGAAGTCACCGGAGGAAGAAACGTCCTGGTGGGGTTGTGCGTCGATCGATCAGTCTCAAGTCTGATCGGGATTCTTGGCATTCTGAAGGCCGGCGCAGCCTATGTCCCCTTGGATGCCAGCGCCCCTGAGCAGCGGCAGAGATTGATTCTGGAGGATGCGGGTGTCGCGCTCCTGGTGACGCAGCGGCATCTGCGAGCCACACTTCCATACGGTGGGGGACCGGTCATCGAGCTGGAGTCATTCGCAGGAGGGGGTCAGCCACACGATGCACAGGTGGTGTGGCCACGACAGGGGCTCGACCATGCTGCCTATGTGATCTACACCTCCGGGTCGACGGGGCGGCCCAAGGGCGTGGAGATTACGCATGGGGCACTCCTGCATTCCCTTCTGGCACGACTGCAGTATTACAAGGATCCGGTCGAGAGTTGTCTCCTGACCTTTCCAATTGCGTTTGACGGGTCCGTGACGAGCATCTTCTGGACGCTGCTCCACACAGGGACTCTCGTCATTCCAACGGAAGACAATTATCGAGATCCGCGTCAGCTTGGCGCATTGATTGCCCGGCATCAGGTGTCGCACATGGTGCTCGTGCCGTCGTTGTATGAGGCGATGCTGCGCGATGTGACAGTTGCCACGCTACAGTCACTCCGGGTGGTGGTGTCTGCCGGGGAAAGTCTTCCGGTCTCGCTGGTGCGGCGGCACTTTGAACGGCTTCAGGATGCGGCGTTGTACAACGAGTATGGGCCGACGGAAGCGACGGTGTGGTCTACGGTGTACCGGACGACAGGGACCGAGTCGGGAGGACGCATTCCAATAGGAAAACCTATCGCCGGTGCCGCCATCTATCTGCTGGATGAACAATTGTCTCCGGTTCCTGTCGGGGTGGTGGGAGAGATTGTGATCGGTGGTGCCGGTTTGGCTCGAGGGTATCTGAACCTGCCGGAACTGACGGCTGCGAAGTTCCTTCCGAATCCATTTGTGCCTGGAGGGCGTCTCTACAGGACGGGCGACCTTGGTTTGATACGCCAGGATGGGACTATCGAATATCTCGGGCGCGCGGACAGCCAAGTGAAAGTGCGCGGCTATCGCATCGAGCTTGGAGAAATCGAGTCAGCTCTGAGCGGGTTGCCGGGCGTCCGCGCCGCTGCTGCCATTGTGCGAGACGATCTGACTGCAGGGCCAAGCCTCATTGCCTTTGTGACCTCCGATCAAGCGCCGGGCTCAACCAGTCCCTATCTCCATGAGCTGCTCAAACGGACACTTCCTTCCTACATGGTCCCTGTTGCCGTGTTCGTGGTTGACACCATTCCGTACCTATCCAACGGCAAAGTTGATCGGCTGGCGCTTCAGCAACTGACGCTTCGCGATAATCGGAGCGAAGGCGCATCTCTTCGGGCCCGTGATCCGATCGAACAGGGCCTGCTTGAAATTTGGCGGGATGTGCTGGGGGAGCCGACGATCGATATCCATCGAAACTTCTTTACCATGGGTGGCCATTCTCTCTTGGCCACGCAGGTCGTCTCGCGTATTCGCGAACTGTTCCGCGTGGAGCTTCCATTGCGCTCGATGTTCGAGTCGCCGACGATTGCCGGTGTTGCCGAGTTGATTCGAGTGGAACAGCATCGAGGGAATGCTCCCTCCCTATTGCCGCCGATTGTGCCGGTGTCGCGTGACGGGTCCTTGCCGCTGTCGTTCTCGCAGCAGCGCATGTGGTTTGTTCAGCAACTGGCGCCGGAGGCGACCGCCTACAATCTCCTCTTCGTCTCCCGGCATAAGGGAGGGATGAATGTTTCTGTGGTCCGGCAGGTGGTCAATCTACTCTCTCAACGGCATGAAGCGTTTCGAACCACCTTCGCGATGACCGGATCCGGGCCGGAGCAACGTATTGCGTCGTGGCAGTCGCCTCACCTGATTGAGATAGACCTCCGCCGAATTCCGGCGGATCAACGAGAGAAAGAAGCGCGGCAGATTGCCGAACAGGAAGGGTCTCGCCCCTTTAATCTTGAGAAAGGGCCACTAGCAAGAATTGCACTGATTACTCTCGATCAAGAAGACCATCTTATTGTGCTCAATCTCCATCATATCGTCGGTGATCAATGGTCTTTCGGAATTCTCGGGCGCGATTTTGCCGCGTACTATAATGCGATATGTCAGGGGCAGCCGGTGCCTGAAATGACCTTGCCCATCCAATACGCGGACTACGCGGTGTGGCAGCGCCGGTGTCTGACGGAAGCAGTCTTGGCGGCTCAAGAGCAGTACTGGACAAGAACGCTGGAGCATCTTCCCCTCCTGCACCTTCCGACGGACTTCCCGCGGCCGGCTGTCCAAACGTTCGAGGGGGGACTGTGTGCGGTTGATATTCCGGATTCGGTGATTCAACGACTTAAGCAGTTCAGTGCTGATCAGCAGGTGACTCCTTTCATGACGATGTTAGCCTGCTTTCAACTGCTTTTGAGCCGCTATACAGGACAGGTGGACTTGGCTGTCGGCGTTCCGATTGCGAATCGGACGCACATGCTGATGGAACAGTTGATTGGAACATTCGTAAATACTCTGGCGCTTCGCTTAGATGTCAGCGGTAATCCTTCGTTTGCAGGTATTCTGGAGCGAGTAAAGAATGCCGCGCTGGGCGCGTTTGCCAACCAGGACTATCCGTTCGACAAGCTGGTGGAAAGTCTTCAGGTTGAACGTGATGCGAGCATGGCGCCTTTGGTCCAGGTGTTGTTCAACATGGCCAATGCTCCGATTGGAGATATTCAATTGCACGGGCTGGAGTGGGAACCATTCGAAGTTGAGCCTGGCTCTGCCCAGTTCGATCTCAGTCTGTCCATCGAATTGGAAGTTGCGAAGAAAGCGTACTTCACCTTCAATTCCGCCTTGTTCGTCCGCGAGACCATCGAGCGTTTGGCCGGACATTATCTGGCGTTGATCGAGAGTGCGATGGCGAATCCGCAAGCGCGAGTTTCCGAGCTGAGGATGTTGGGAGAGGCGGAGCGGTCACGCATTCTGTACGAGTGGAACCGGACCACAGCGGAGTATCCGCACACGGTCTGCCTGCCGGAACAAATTGAAGTGCAGGCGGAGGAAGTCCCTGACGCTATTGCCGTTTCGATGGATAATCGCGTGCTCACATATCGTGAGCTCAACGGGAAGGCCAACCAATTGGCGCGAGCCTTGCGGGCAATGGACGTCGCTCCCGGGGTAGCCGTCGGCGTGTGTCTGGAGCGGTCCGTAGACATGGTTCCGGTGTTACTTGCGGTCATGAAGGTCGGGGGATGTTATGTCCCGTTGGATCCCGATTATCCGCGCGATCGTGTTCGCTTTATGCTGGAAGATTCCGAGGCTCCGCTCGTCATCACGACTGCGGCGTTGTCCGATCGTTTTAGTGGCTTGTTGTGCCGTGTCTGGTGCCTTGATCAGGCGGGCCGGGTGTTTTCAGCAGACGATGAGCACAATCTCCCGTCCGCCGCCACCGGGTCTGATCTTGCCTACATACTCTACACCTCAGGATCGACGGGGCAACCAAAGGGTGTGGAAATCCAGCATCGTTCGCTGATGAATTTCCTGTGGTCCATGAAGCGCCAGCCGGGCTGTACTCGGACCGACACGGTTCTCTCCGTTACGACTCTGTCGTTCGATATCTCGGGGCTCGAGCTTTATCTGCCACTCCTTGTTGGAGGGCGGGTTGAGATTGTCAGTCGAGCTGTCGCAACTGACGGACATAAGCTTCGGGAGACCTTTGAACGAGTGCAGCCGACCATCATGCAGGCGACTCCGGCGACCTGGCGGTTACTTCAGGAAGCGGGATGGACCGGGAGTCTGTCATTGACGGCTCTCTGTGGCGGCGAAGCGCTCCCGCAAGATCTTGCGATCGCGCTGCGTGACAGAACCAAGGCACTTTGGAACATGTATGGGCCGACGGAAACGACGATCTGGTCGACCGCCGAGCGCATCAGCTCGGATTCTCCTGAAATCACGATTGGCCGTCCTATCGCGAATACGGAGGTGTATGTGCTGGATCCCTATCTGCAGCCTGTCCCGGTCGGTGTGGCCGGAGAGATTTATATCGGAGGAGATGGGGTGGCGCGCGGGTATCATGGCCGCGTGGACCTTACCGCAGATAGATTTATCCCTCACCCGTTCTCACTTCGCCCGGATGCCAGGCTCTACCGGACGGGTGATCTCGGGCGCTATCGGAACGACGGAAGAATTGTCCATCTGGGGCGGATCGATCATCAGGTGAAGATCCGAGGATTCCGTATCGAGCTTGGTGAAATTGAGGCGATTCTCAGTCGTCATCCCAAAATCAAACAGGCGGTGGTGACCGCACGCGATGATCAGCATGGCCTGAAGCAGTTGGCGGCGTATCTGGTTCTTCAGGAAGGGCAGGAGGCAGGCGCGGAAGCACTTCGGTCCTTTCTACGGGCGGTCCTTCCAGAGTATATGGTGCCGTCCTTCTTTGTGTTCCTTGACGCGTTCCCCTTGACCGCCAACAAGAAGATTGATGTGCGCGCGTTGCCTCAGCCGGAGACGTCGAGCCATACGGCCGGTCAGTCGTATGTCGGGCCTCGAGACGGGATGGAGGTTCAGCTAACGGCGCTGTGGCAGCAGGTTCTTGGGAGGCAGGAGATCGGGATACACGACAATTTCTTTGATCTCGGCGGACATTCACTCAAGGCGGCACAGCTCTTTTATCAGCTGGAACTCGTGTTTGGGAAACAGCTTCCCTTGGCGACGTTGTTTCAAGCCCCTACGATTGCCGAGCTCGCTTCTGTGCTGACCAAAGCGAATTGGGTTCCCCCGTGGCAATCTCTGGTTGCGATACAACCCAGCGGAAACGGAGTGCCGTTGTTCATGGTGCCGGGCGTTGGAGGAAACGTCCTCGTTTTTGCGAAGTTGGCACGCATTCTGGGGCCGGAACAGCCGCTTTACGGATTGCAGGCGAGAGGGCTTGATGGAAAGGAAGCGCCGTTCACCTCGGTGCCGCAGATGGCCGCTCACTATGTGGAGGAAGTGCGGCGCATGCATCCCGATGGACCGTACCTGATCGGGGGGGTCTGTACCGGAGGGCTCATCGGGTACGAAATGGCCGTGCAGCTGACGGCTCTGGGCTGCCAGGTCACGCTTTTTATGATGGACACGTGGCATCCAGACTCTTACAGCCGATATAAGCATCGGCTGGTGGCGAAAACCTTTATGTCCATGATTGTGCTGGACAAGATTATTGAGGACCTCCGAAGCCTCTCACAATTGCCGATGAAGGTGTGGTGGGAGACGCTGACACGCAAGACTCAGGTCGCGCTGTCTCTATTTTCACAGTCTCTCACCGATCATATCCAGGACCGGGACTTTCAAGTGCAGCGACTGACGGAGGCCACGCTCCTCGCAGTAGCCCGGTATCGCGTGCAGCCGACTGCTGCCCAGGTCGTGAATGTCATGGCTTCCAATCGGCATGTTGACGATGTCATCCCGGATACTCGGCATCGATGGCAGGAATTGGGCGCGGGATCGAGCTGCACGGTCCAGATTCCAGCCGAGGACTCCGGTCGTCTGTTCGTGTCACCGTTTGTTGAGGAACTTGCCGGCCATTTGCATACTTACCTCCAGAAGAGTCCGGATCGTGCCGCAGGGGTTGGAATGCCGGCTTGCAACAATCAGTCCGCATGAACATTCGCCTTCCAGGGTTCGTCTCGTTTCTTTTTCAGCGTTCACGTTCTGTGATGGCCGCCATGGTCTGTGTGGGGGTGTTGTCCGGGCTCTGCAGCGCGGGTGTGCTGGCGCTGATCAATCGAGTCTTGCAGCAGCGGCATGATCAGGAAGGTTTTCTGGCGCTGGGCTTTGTGGCTGTCGTTGCGGGGAAGCTCGCGACTCAGGTTGTGTCGCAACTAACCCTGACTCGCTTTTCTCAAGATACCACCCTCGAGCTCTCACTGACGCTTTGTGAGAAGATCCTTAAATCTCCGTATCGTCGTACCGAAGCATATGGTCATGCGAACATTCTGGTCACCCTGACTGACGATGTGAGCATGCTGGCGTGGTCGATCCAATGTTTGCCGCAATTGGCTATGAATGTGGCCATTGTCCTCGGGGGCGGGGTCTATCTGCTCTGGCTGTCCTGGCCGGCGTTTCTCCTCGTCGTGACGGCCACACTGTTGGGCGCGTGGGGGTATCACTGGTTGCATACCAGGGCCTTTTCGACCATCTATTCATCCCGTGAGGCCAGGGCTCAGCTATTCCGGCATTTCCGGTCTTTGACGGAAGGGCTCAAGGAGTTGACCCTTCACAGGCAAAGGCGAACAGAATTTATTGATCAAGAGCTCCACGGAGCGGCCGATCTGTACCGGCGAACCAGCATTGATGCCTCCAGACAATATGCGATTGCCGAGGCCTGGTCCCATTTCGCATTTTATTCCATGATCGGTGTCATTCTTTTTGTCTTTCCCCGGATGTTTCCACTTTCGACGGAGTCATTGATCGGGTATGTCGTAGTATTGCTGTATATGATGTCTCCCATTTGGGGGATCATCGGCATCTTGCCGACCATCGAACGCGGGCAGGTCGCATTTGAGAACATACAAAGGTTGGGCGTGTCCTTGGACGCATCCGCCGAGAGTCGCCACAGCGTCGTTTCGCCGGTGGCCGCAGGACAACTGGAATCCCTGACATTGGAGTCAGTCACGTTTCACTATGCGACAGACAGTCGCGGGAACGACCCGTTTTCACTCGGTCCGATCAGCCTGAAGCTGTGTCCCGGGGAATTGTCGTTTGTGATTGGAGGGAATGGGAGCGGGAAATCGACGTTCGTCAAGCTTCTCGCCGGCTTGTATGTTCCGCAATCGGGCGAGGTGTCGTTAAACGGGACCTTGATCTCGGATGCCAACCGCGACTGGTACCGCGAGCATTTCTCGGTGGTGTTTTCTGATTTTCACTTATTTGAAAAACTTTTAGGGATTGAAGAAGAGCGGATTCGGACATCGGCGGCCGCGTATCTCTCCAGCTTGCAGCTGGATCACAAGGTGGAGGTGAGAGAGCGCACATTCTCGACCGTCGATTTGTCCCAAGGGCAGCGAAAACGCCTGGCCCTGTTGACCGCCTATCTGGAGGACCGGCCCGTATACGTGTTCGATGAGTGGGCGGCCGATCAGGATCCGCAGTACAAGGACGTCTTCTATATGAAGCTGCTGCCGGAACTTCGTGCGAGAGGGAAGAGCGTGGTGGTCATTACGCATGATGACCGGTATTTCCATCTCGGCGATCGGGTCATCAAACTGGAGAACGGGAACGTCGTATCCTCCTGACATCTGTCGGGTGGGCGGTGATTCTGGAAGCAAGATGAGTCTACGATCGGTCCGAATGCAGTCGAGCGTCAGAGTGGAGTTTGCCCCGATTCGTGAGCTATTCAAAATGCCTGTCGTGCGCTGCTGGTCTCTTCCTGCCTCGACGATCGATCTCTGGCCGTTGATCCTAGCCGGTGAGGATGCTGAGTATGGCCGGTGTCTGGACTGGCTCGATCAACAGGAACGTGAACGGGCTGCCAGATTTCTTCGACGGCAGGACCGTGAACGGTATGTGCTGGCCCACGGAGGGTTGCGGTCCATCCTGGGGCTCTATCTCGGCCTCGCCCCGGACCGCATCGAGCTCAATTCGACTTCTACTGGAAAGCCGACATTGGCAGGTTTCTGGCCGGAACATGCGGCACTGACCTTCAATCTTTCACATGCGCATGGCAACGCCATGGTCGCGGTTGCGCAGGGTCGAGAGGTCGGGGTGGATCTGGAAATGATCAGAGAGGACGTGGAGGTGCTCAAGCTGGCTGAGCGATTCTTTTCTAACCGCGAGCAGTTGCATGTGCGATCCACTGCACCCGAATCACGCAGTAGGGAGTTCTTTCACTACTGGGTTGCGAAAGAAGCGGTGCTGAAAGCCGAAGGGGTGGGATTGGCCGCTCTGCAGGCCTGTGAAATCGATTGGTCTAAGGGAACGGATCGTGACGGGGTGCCGGTGCCACTTGGGGGACGATCCCAACTGCCCTGGGTCGTCAGGACCCTGGATTGCGGACCCGGATGGGTTGGCGCGGTTGCGGCGCAAGGGGCTGATTGGACCATCAACCCCTGCAATCCCTGCGCAAGGGCAACGGATTGATCGCAGGAGACGTCCGGGTAGCCGAACAAATGTGTCAGGGAGTCTCGCGGCGCCGTTGCCGAAAAAAACTCTCGCAGCAAGGCCTGGCTTTCAGTTTCACACAGGCCTCCGGTCACCGTCACCCGGTGATTCAGCCGGGGGTCCGTCGGAATATCCATCAGTGAGCCGCAGGCGCTTGGGTTAGGGCGTCTCACGGCGCCGTTGCCGAAAAAACTCTCGCAGCAAGGCCTGGCTTTCAGTTTCACACAGGCCTCCGGTCACCGTCACCCGGTGATTCAGCCGGGGGTCCGTCGGAATATCCATCAGTGAGCCGCAGGCACCGGCCTTGGGGTCCCAGGCGCCGAACACGGTCCTGGCGATGCGTGACTGGACAATGGCGCCGGCGCACATCGGACAGGGCTCCAGGGTGACATAGAGCGTGCAGTCGATCAGCCGCCAGGTTCCCAGTTTTTCCGCCGCCTCTTGAATGACCAAGATCTCCGCGTGCGCGGTCGGGTCCTGCCTTGTTTCGCGGAGATTGTGGGCTGACGCCAGCACCTGTCCATCATGGACCAGCAGCGCGGCAATGGGCACTTCTCCTAGTGCAGGAGCCAGTGCCGCCTGCTCCAGCGCCATGCGCATGAATGCTTCGTCCTGTACGGGGTCGATAGTCATAGGTACGTGGCTCCCACCTCCGCAGTCGCTCATCGAAGCTCAAGGCCTGGGTGGTGAGGCCGTTCGGATGGTGTGACGGATGATGTTACGATTGGCTGACCAGATAGATTGGACCGGTCGGCGCGGGGCGTCCCCCTGAAGGCTCAAGGCTCACGGCAAACTTTTTGGTCTTGGAGAATTCCGGCACCCGGCTGACGAGGAGATGCGCAGTTTCGCCGCTGTCCATATGGAAGGTGCCGACGCTGACCGGCTTGTCATTGATCGCCCAGAGTTGGTAGGTGGTGCCGTTGGGGCATTCAGGAAGATTCATCGCGTAGAGCCAGGCCTTCTTGGTTCTGGCATCGTAGACAAGCATGCCGGACGCCTGTTTGGCCATGTCTGATCCATTGAGTGAGACGGCTTTTGCATTCGGAACGCGGAGCAGGGCGGCGAGCTCATCTTCCGGTTCTCGGTTGGCCGGCACGTTCCCGCGTGCCGCGAATTGGAATTTCAGATCTTCAAGCTCGGCCTCGCGTTGAATGAGCTGATCCTTCAGCTCGGTTGAGTCGGTCGTACGTTGCTGCAACTCTTCCTTCATTTGGGCGATCGTGCGTTCCCGATCTTCCAGTTGCTGCTGGAGCGCGGCGACTTTCTTTGTCTGGTTGTCCGAAGCTGCTTGGAGTTGCTGGACAACGGCGGTGCCGGTGGAATTTTGAGTGTAGGAGGTCCAGGCGAGGTAGCCTCCGATGGAGAGAATGGCCAAGGCGGCGAAGCTTAAGGCCCACCCAAAGGAGCGAGGCGCGGCTGCGGATTCCGGAGGAAAGAGATGGTTCATCCATTCGCCCGGTTCCAGACTCGGCTTCGGCTCGGCTTTTTCTGGGGCGTCTTCTGCGATGGCGGTCGGCGTCCGCGCGGCCAGGATTTTGGCTTTTAACGCACGGGGAGCCGGCGTCGAAGTCAATCCGAACGGCAGAATGGCCGCCACCGACTGGAACTCCTTGAGCGCCGTATGGCACGAGACGCAACCGGAGAGCAGGTGGGCTTCAAGGGCCTGCCGTTCGGAGCGTTCGAGCGCACCTGCGGCATAGAGCGGGACGGCCTCTTCGAGTTCTTCGTGGGTCATACGTGCTCACCCTGTTCCCAACAGCGCCGGAGCGAGTCCCGGAGTTTGGACATGCCCAGCTTGATTCTGGTCTTGACCGTTCCGAGCGGCTGATTCAGCCGGGCGGCGATTTCCGCATGGGACAGCCCTTCGTAGTAGGCCAATTCCAGCGCATATTGCTGGGCTTGCGGGAGTGCTGCCAGAGCGCCTCCCACTAACGTTCTCATCTCCTGATCGGCTTGTGTGTCAAAGGGGGTGGGGCCTCGATCGGCGATATGGGAGGCCGACGAGCTGTCCAGGGATTCGGCCGACTTATTCAGGCCCCGGGAGGCCCGGGCCCGGAGTCGATCGATGGCCCGGCTGCGCGTCAGCGTGACCAGCCATGCCACAGGAGTTCCCCGTCCGACATCATAGCGGGAAACCTTGCGCCAGACCTCCAGGTAGACATCCTGAAGGAGTTCAGCCGCTTCATCGCGATTGCCGAGAATGCGCAGTGCCATCGTATACAAGAGTGTACTGGATTGATCATAGAGCTGACTGAATGCCTGGTGATCTCCCTTGACCACCCGGGCCAGCAGCTTTGGGTCAATGTTTGAGGCGGCGTGTTGCGACGAGGCGTCCATAGTGGGTCAGCTGGATAACGACATTCTGACTTCGGTCTGAAACACGCCCCAACTATAACACTCTACGGATCGCTCGGGCAAAAGGATGTGTGTTTCAACTCGATAGAATGCAAGGTGATTGGTGGAAGGATGGTTGCCGTCAGAGGCCCCACTGATGCCGGAGCGCCTCTCGGAGGGTGAACTCAAGCCTGGTGCCAGCCAGAACGGGCCGAATGTCCAGTCTTTCAGCGGATTCGTGACAGGTTCCCAACCAGACCCGTCCAAGGCGAATCCCGAGTATCTCCGAGGGGGCAGGTTGACCGCTTTGAGGTGTTTGAGGTGATGGGGGTGCGGTTGAGATGGGCACGAGAGCCTCGTGGAGCGACTGTACCGGATAGGCCGCCAGGCGTTCAACGGTGGCCCACCGTACTATCTGGTTGGCCAAGAACCTTCCGAGCCAGGGGTTTTGCAGCGCCAGGCGAATAAGTCGGTGGGCTCCTCGTCGGCTGCGGTCCAGAATGGTCACACACAGATGGTCGATGATGCGGCGCCACGGCGGAGGAGGAGCGAGTGTGGCCAGATCTGCCGTGACGACGCGGGTCGATCCACGCACCACCGCGACGACAATCCCGAGCACATCTCTGAACAGCACCGGCTCCGGAGCCCCGGAATTGGCATCCCCTTTTGTGAGCAGGTCCTGCTCTTGCCGTGCGACCAGCCTGTGGCAGACCAGTCCGAACGGTCTCCGGAAGACCACTAAGTCACCCACATGAAGTGGCTCAGCCGGACCCAGTTCAAGGCGATCGCCTTTGCAGAGTGTGGGATACATACTCCAGGAGGCCACGCGCGGGATCAGCAGATGTTGCAAGGCCGGCCCCTGGCAGTTCTCCGGTAATGCGCTAACTGCCAAGCGGTCTGAGGTGCGAGCTGTGAGCGTGACGATCATGCTGGGGCTCGCAAGGGCCATTGGAGTAGACGGCGAACAATTCGGGTTGCCAGGATGAACATGGCCCGGACAAGGCCGATCAGTCGGCAGCAGCGGGTTATCAGAGGCTTGTGCGTGGCGGTGGCTCCGTAGCGGTATCCGAGAAACGTTGTGGACGGAAAGAAGGTTTGAGACAACCACGACCACTTCGTTCCTGCCGGCCTGGTCAGCCAGATCAGGAAATGACCGAGTTCAGGAATGGACTGAGTGGTGACGAGTCGCTGGAGCAGCCAGTACAGACTCATCTCGAAACATCCAACCGGGGTCATGGTCTGGAGCGAGGCTTCAGGAATCGGCAGCGTTGGGCTGCGCTGACGGAGATAGGTGAGTCCATAGAGCAAGGGGGTGGAGAGAGAAAACCGTCTGGCTTTGCGGGTGACGGCCATCCAATCCATGGATTCGCGTAAGAGCAGCAAGCGCATGTCCTGCTCCCATGCCGGGGTGAGTGTCCCACGATGAATGACCGTATAGGCGATCAGATGAATCAGGAGATCGTCGGCGGCCAGCAGCGAGACGGTTCGTGGATTGAGCCTATGCGGTCGGGCGTTGGCCCACAGTTCGGTCAGGCCTTGCTCGTCGAGGTACCAGAGGGTCGTCACGATATCGAAGGACAGGCTGTTCCCTGGAGACCGATAACAGGGGTTGCCATCGATCTGTCTGGAGTAGCCGGCCGCCGTCAGGACGCATTCGATTGTCTCGAGGTCGGACTCATGAACGAGCAGATCGACATCAGACAGTGGCCGCGTCCCACGGATTCCATAAAACCTGACGAGAACATCCAGCCCTTTGATGACCAGAAAGGGGATCTGTGCCCGCTCCAGCAGCGCAGCGAAGGCATGAAACTGTTCGAACACAACGGCATTGCCGGCGCTCACGCGGGCGTAGGCGTCAGCGAGGTCGTCGAGGGTCGAGGAGAGCATGGGTACGGTGCTCCAGTGTGGCCCAGTCTTTGAAGTGCGGAAGGCAGGCACTCATGTCGCCGGTTTCTAGCCAGGCGTCGCTGCGGCCTTGACGGCAATAGCGGTTTACGTCGCACGTCGGACATGCATACCGGTTACTGGGCTGTGCCTGGTCAACGGTGTCTTTGAGAATGGCCCATCCTTCGCGCAGGGTGCCGGCTCGCAAGTCGTATTTGGGCGTCGGAAAGGCCACGCAGAGATTCATCTCGCCGTAGGGCGTCACGGCAAAGCGACTGCGGCCGCAGGCGCAGGAGATGAATGGCTCGTCGGGTGCGCAGGCAATCGGATCCTGGTCAGAGGGTGGTTCGCCGAGTTTGCGCGCGTCGAGTTCCGTTTTCCGGTCCGGATCCAGCCGGTAGGCGAGCGGTTCAGGATCGCCATCGGTTCGGGGATGGATGTCGAGGCTGTACTGAAACTTGAATCCTCGGGATTCCACGAGGTCCTGGCAGGCATCGATCTCCATCCAATTGATCGTGGTCACAGGCATCCTGACAGTCACCGGGAATGGACAGGATTTTAGCGTATCGAGCCCGTGAAGAAAGTGGGCAAATGAACCGGCCACTCCCGTCATCGATTCATAGGTGCTTGTGGTCGCGCCATAGATTGATACGAAGACGTGGGCCACTGGAATGTCTTCGAGGAGGGACACAAACGTCGGTGTCATGCGCGTGGCGTTCGTCAACATCCAGATAAGCAGACCGGTCTGGCGCGCGTGGCGAAGGATCGGTTCGATGTCGGGCCGCAGCGATGGCTCCCCTCCGCTGATGCTGAGGGTCAAGACGCCGAGCTTGGCCATCTGAGTGAGAATGCTACAGACCTCGGCCGTCGTCAGTTCATGGGGCAAGGCCCGATGGGTGGGATTGTAGCAATGGGCACACCGAAGATTGCAGCCATAGCTCAGCTCGAAGGTGGCGCTATCCGGCCGGCGGTTTTGCCCGGAGCGGGCCGAGATGGAGTCGAGAAAAGTCTGGGCGTCAAGCTGGCGCATTATACGGTTGTGAGCAGGGCGGTCCGTTGATGATCCATGATCGCCTCGACGACGTCTGGGTTCTTTAGGCACGCGAGACCGATGCATGGAATCTGTCGCGTCAGAGCGATCAGACTGTCGACGGTTGCGTCCATGGCGGTGCGATCCCAATAGGGGAGAAACGTTTGTTGCAGGAGAAAGGCTACGATGCGCGAGGCCGGAAGTGGCTCGAAGCAATGCCGATCCTGTCCATGACGGATACAAAAGAGCCGGGACAGCGGCGCTGAGGCATTGGCGGCAAACTCTCCCGAGCCGATCCAGGGGGTGCCATACAGCGTCACCGATGAAAAGGTCCGGCGCAGAATCATGCGTTCATCGCTGAGGATATGGGCACCCTGTTCGGCAAACCATCCGGCCAGCGTGGATTTACCGGTTCCTGATGCGCCGGTAAAGACGAATCCAGCCCCCTGGTAAGCCAATCCTGAGGCGTGGAGCAGAATCCCTCCATCCCGCGCCAGGAGAGACAACAGGCAGACCTCGAGAATCGGATTGAAGAGATGCATGGGGGACCAGCCCACTTGTCCGTTCTGGAAATCCGGCAACACCCAGGTGTCCACATGGCGGTAGTCCCGCGACACCCGCGCGCGTGCTCGTGAGGTGCCGGTTTTCGGACTGAGACTATCAAGGACGAGATGGTCGCCGGACTCAAAGAGTTTCCAATGCCCATGATCTGAGTCGAATCGCAGCCGGTCCCTCGGGAAGTCAGGAAGAGTTGGTACCACGGCGACGTCAACCATGACGTTGGCGGGACCGTGTTCGTCCACGAGAAATGTGTCGAAAGGGCGAAGCGGCCATAGGAGGCAGGGGTGGTTCTTGGGTTCACTGACCGCGATGCGGTATCCGCCGATTTCAAGTGTGAAGAGCATTCTAGTACCTACGACGCGCGTGGGCCGCTGTCATGGCAGTTTCGTCCCATATACGTGAGGGGAATTAGGGAGCGTTTGCAGCCGAGAGGATTGGCACCGGGATAATTGCTGCATCCGGTAGGAGGGCGGCAGCCATTGGTGCCGCCGGCGGATGAGGCGATTGTTGCAGTACTGCAGGAGGTCAGGATGGCTTGCTCCTGATCAAGCGGGACTTCGAACAGCTGCGGCGTTGTATAGGGTTTTTTGGGGTTCATGACGAGGCTCCTGTTGTGGCCGTCACAGGACGGGGGTGACCATGCAGGGGATGAATCAAAGGCTGCTGTTGGGTCGACTCCGCGCGGGCAACGGCGATGTCGCAGTCATAGGGAATGGGTCGTTCCGGGTGCCCGACTTCCCATCTGGCTTGGGTCGGCTGCTTGTCGCAGAACGCATGCAGGATACAGGTCCGGCAGGCTGAATCCGTCTGGTAGGGCAGACCCTGTACTGTCGCAAAGGTATGGTTGATCGCCTCGCGCAAGGTGTGGCTGCGTAGCGACTGGCGTGTTTCATACTGAAAGGTGCAGGTGCTGAGTTCGCCCCAGGCGTTGATGTGAATCGTATCGGTGCCGCAACCGCAGCGGAACAAGCGCTCGTGTGCGGGAGGAGATAGAGGATCGTGTATAGGGCAATCGGCAGTCTCTTGGATCTCGTCCTGATTTGAGCGAAGTCGGCGGATGGCATCGGGAGCGATGCGATAGTCGAGAGATGAGCAGTCTCCGTTCAGGCGGGGCGAGAGCGACGTGGTGTAGCCGAAGGGCTGACCCTTGGCTTCGGTGAAGCGTCGCAAGTGGTCCATCTCCCCTGCATTCCAGTTCATCAATTTGGTCTTGAGAGAAAAGGGCAGGCCGCCCGCCTGTAGCAGATCGATCCCGCGCAGAAACGCCCGATAGGAGCCCGGTATCTGCGTGAACCAGTCGAACTGTGACTCATCGACCGAATGGCAGGAAATGTCGATTGAGAAGGGTGGGTGTGCCTGCAAGCGTTCGATAATCGCGCGGGTGAAGAGCGTTCCGTTCGTATAGAGCTGCAACAGGAATCCGTGACCGACGGCGGTCTCGTAGATGTCGAAGAAGTCCGGCCGCATGAAAATATCGCCGCCGGTGAGGTTTAGCCACATGATGCCGAGATCGCGCATATCGCCGAGGAGCCGTTGAATCTCGGTCAGCGTGAGCTCGCGCGGAAAGTAGGCGTTGTCGTTATACGGATCGGTGTAGCAATGGCGGCAGTGGAGGTTGCAGCGATAGGTGAGTTCGAGTTGCGCTTTGATGACCCGGTGACGGGCGGCGGCCTGGTCGTGGATGTTCCGGCTGAACGTGCCGTAGGAAATCATGGGCAGCGGCCGGCGGTCAGACATGATGCGCTTCCGGTTGAATGAGCGGCGGCGTAGCGGGCATCTTCCATGCGCAGGTGAACGTCTGCAGCACCTCATAAAAACCTTCACGGAATGCGCCTTGTCGCAAGTCGTAGGACTGTTGCCGGTTTCCGGAGCAGAGTTGCAATCCCCCATAGGCATCGATGTGAAAGCGTTGCATGCCGCTGTTGCAGGGCGGGAGATCGGTCCTGGATTTCCGGCAGGCCTCGCTCCAGAGGTCCGGGTCCTGCCTGTTCAGTGTCTCCAACTCGTGTGGTGAAAGGGTATAGCGAAACGGTCCGGCTCCTCCGTCGAGTTCGGGGCGCAAGTCCTCGCCCAGTCGAAAGGGTATCGGTCCCAACGAGGCGGCCCACGATTTGACGCCGAGCACTTCATCACGGTTGATGGTCATCGCGGTGGCCTTGACGACAAGCGGAATATGTCGGGCTGCCAGGAGGCGGATCGCGTCCAGGCAGCGCGCATGGGAGCCGACTCCTAGCGTCACGCGCTCGAAGGTGTCGGTCGTTGTGCCATGGAGACTGATTTCAACACGATGCGGCGGAAGAGCTGCGAGGCGATCGGCGATGGATTCCGTGATGAGGGTGCCGTTGGTGAATAGTGTGACCAGGAGACCGCGAGAGACGGCATAGTCGTAGATCTGGAAAAAATCAGGCCGGGCAAGCGGCTCGCCGCCGGTCAGGCAGAGCTCAAGGAGCCCGGCCTCAATCAGCTGATCCATGATGCGGAAGATTTCACTCGTGGAGAGTTCGCGGCGCACGGACTCAGGCGTATTCCGGCAGTCGGTGTAACACATGACGCATCGGAGGTTGCAGCGGCACGTGATCTCCCACTGGCAGGCGAGGGGATATCGCTCGGGCAGACGGCTGAGTTTAACCTGTGGGACCATGGGCGACCGCCACNNCTTGGATTGCCTGGATCGAGAGAAGGTCTGCCAGTAGGGTGTCGAAGTCCTGATTCAATTGATTCGGGGCGACATCGTAGACTTCGATAAATGCGGCGCAGATGTCTCTCACCGTACAGATGCCGTCGAGGCGCTGCCAGAGGGCCGCTCCGGTTTCATTTAAGACGTAAATGCTGTTGGAGTCTTTGAGCGAGCGCCGCACCGGGACGAGAATACATTCTCCGGCCACGTCGCGCTGGACATAGTCCGGATGCTTCGCATAAACGGCCGTAGGATTCATGGCTGGGAGGATAGCAAATCCTCCGGGGGGCTTCCAGCGGTATTTCAGGGAAAGGGGTTTGGGAGGCGGGTGCGAGCCGGCTCAGGATAGCACTGCATAGCCATCGGGCCAATGCAGTTCGATCAGAGTCGCGCCGGCCTCCGCGACCTCCGCACGCAGTTCCTCCTCATCGCAAAACACGTGCATGAAGTGGCCGTTCGTGCAGGTATCGCCGTCTTGATAGGTCTGGTTGGTTCCCGGCCAGGAGAGGATGACGCCGGTGCATCGCCGAATCGTACGCGTGAGGACCGTGTCCGGTTCTCTGGCGATCACAAAGTTCAGGACCAGCTTGCCGTCTGGCGCAAGGCATGTTCTGAGGCTCCGCAACCACTCCTGCCGTCGTTGACGCCCCGGGACAGCGCTGTACATGACGCCGGAGAGGAGGATGTAGGCGACGGAAGCGGCTTGAACCGGGAGGGTGAGGAAGTCCGCCTGTATGAATGTGACGGGGAGGTTCAATGACGCGGCGCGTCGGGTGCCGATGACCAACCCACTACGGGCGAAGTCCAGAGCCAATACGCGATAGCCTCGTTGTGCCAGCACAAGTGACTCGCGTCCGAGCCCGGCCCCGAGAATGAGGATGATACCGGGACGCGACAGATGTTGCGTCAGCACCCGTTCCTCCCAGGCCTCCAACGACCAGGAATAGGCAGTGAGGGGGATATGGCTGCCGGCCTGCTCATAGCTGCGGTCGTAGAAGCGGTGCATGAGGGCTCCGAGCCGGTCGGGGGGCAGGAGCGCCGGCAGGATGCCATAGAGAAACATATGGATCTGAGCGAGCCATCCGACGAGGACTCCCACGAGCTTCGCGCATCCAGTCACGATGATGGCCAGGAGCTGCATGACTATCCTTCTGATGGATGCAGAAACGGCAGGAGATGCGTAGCCGCATCGGCCGCGCCGGTACAGGCAGGCGGCGGGGAGGCCGGTGTCGGCAATGTCAGCGCCTGTCGAATGGCCGGTTCCCAGCAGGCTTCCAGAAAGTCTGCACGGGAGAGCTCCACGCCGCGACCATATCGATGCAGATAGGTGACGAGAGAATCCTCGTCGGCAAAATTATAACGGCGGACGTACACAACGGGCGTGTGGACCTCAACGGCCTCAATGGTGGTCCCATAGCCAGGTTTCGTCATGATGACATCGACGGAAGAGAGGATAGTACTAAACCGCTCTGAGAGTGCGGCGAGAGAATGGACTCGACGATGGTGTGGGGGAACGGGGCCGTCGATCAAGAATTGAATGCCCGGCATTGATTCCATATGGTCAAACGGGAGGGATTCAAGTCGGATCCCGCCAAAGGCCACGAGCACGAGGGCATCGTGATCGGGGATCTCCAGATGCCGGCGGATGCGAGTTCGCGCGGGAGGCAGCGGATGGGCAATCGGTCCGATGTCGATGGCGTGGCGAAAGGCCGGCATCGGCAGTCCTGGTGTGAGGCGGAGCAGGAGATGAGCTTGTCCATAGGCGCGGCGGATGTCCTCAAGAATGGCCGTATGCCAAGGCTGCGCTGGATCGACATGGTCTCGCAAGATCTCATCCCAGCTCAGACTGGCGATCGCCACCGTCGGCACGCCGGCGGCCGCCCCGGCCGCCATGGCCAGGTAGGGCGTATTGCCGATGACGAGATCCGGACGAGCCTCGCGGACGGCGAGGGTTTCTTCCTTGAGGCGGGCGTCCCAGTTGGCATGAAAGGTTCGATGGGCCTGCCAGGTCGCCTCCCAATCCATCGTGAGGGGACCATGCTGCAGGCACCCGATATCCATTTGGGACGGGCGCAGTTCCCACGGCACGGTCATGCGCGATTCGAAAAAATGCCGGGGGACGTTCGTGCGGAGAATGATACGGAGCGCAGGAATCCGCCGGCCCAGTTCGTTCAACACGGGGACGACCTGGGCGGCGTGTCCGTAGCCGTGAGCGGAAATGGCGGACCAGATTAGTGGCACAGAGGGGTGGCTCGCGAATCGTTAACTGTTGGAGTAATCGGATTCCAGCGGCGCGATGTTGTATTCCAATTCCAAATCGAACTCATCCACGAGTTCATTGAACGCCTGAGCGCCCATATCGGAGCGCACTTCATTCATCACCAGATCGAGCATGGGCGCCGCGCGCGGTCCGAATTGTGCGATGGCCGATTCGATGCGCTGTCTGGCTGTATCCAACGTCATAGGAGGTCTCCGTGGTTAGCGTAGCCCTTGGAGGATCATCTGCATTTCAGGGACGAGGTCACGCCCGCCGTTGGCCCGTCCGGAGGCGGAGGCATTGATACCGGCTTGCAGCACGGGCTTGGCTTCGTCCGGCCGGCCCACGCCGATCAGGGCGCGCCCGAGGGCCAGGTGGGACGCGACATGCACCGGGTCCAGTTGCACGGCGACGCGCAAGTGTTCGACGGCTTCTTCCAGATTGCCGCCTTCTTGCAGAATTTTATTGCCCAGGCCGTAGCGTCCGAGGAATCCCTTGGGATTTTTGACGACCATTAGACGAAAGGCTTCAATGTCCATATGTGCCCCGCTGTGAGGGACGCATCATAGCATTGCAACCGGCGAGAGGCCAGGCCGTCGAGTGGCACGGGTTTGCCAGGTAGGATCGGGTGAGAGGGACCGAGCCAGTCTGGTCTTAGCGCGATTTGACTGGGGCAGAGGTGGAGATGGAGACGGCAGCAGTCCCCCGGCGCTTCGACTTGACGCTGACGGTATGGATGGTCCGTTCAGTCATAGGGGCGCTGCTGGCATTGTAGAAGGTCGCGTCTTTGACGAGTTGGTGCAGGAGGTCGGTGATACCGGCTTCCATCACGTGGCCCTTCAGTTCCGTAATCATAGACGGACTTGCGCTGAAGAGATTGTACCGTGCCGTGCCGGATGACTCGGCCTGATAGGTTTTGACGGTCCCATCCCAGCGTTCGAGTTCCAAGGTCAGGTGCGTACCATAGTCGTAATGTAAGTCCATCACTGGAGCGAGGAGAAACATGGAAGTCCCGATCAAGATCCCTTTCCAGGCGGCCTCGCCGGGATGTGAGTCGATGGCGTCGTCGATGGTCAGATGGGCGGTGATCGCTTTCTCGTTGTCGGCGAGTGAGCCCTGTTCGGCAAGGGAGAGACGGGAGAACAGCTTGAGGCTTTGTAAGGAGCCGAGCAGGCGGTGATCCAGTTCAGTGGAGGGATTTTGAGGCGCTCCATTCTGGCTGACTTTGACTTGGTCGAGAATGAGCGGTACGCGTTCGATACTCGCAATGGAGGTCGGGGCGGTGTCGGTGTCGGTACTCATCGTGGCCGATGGCATAACCTCGATTGAGCGGGTACAGCCACTAGCGAGAGCACTGCTCAGCACCAGCACTGCGATGATGCGTGAGGATTTGGTCTGTCTCATGAAGTTCATCCCTTCGTCAGAAGTAAAAGGAGAATCCACCGAACGGCAAGCTGGAGTTGAGCCCCAAGTTGGGATAGCGCGTGCCGGCGTTTGAAATATGGTGGAACCGATAGCCCACGTTGAATGATGTCTGGGGGGTCAAAGAGAACGAACAGCCGAATCCTGCGGTCAGAATAAAATTGAACCGCGAGGATTCTTCGGGAATCTTTCCGGCAAGGTCGGTCCAGAACGGGCCGCCTGCAAATTCGGCATAGGGGCGAATGCGATCGTGGGCGACCATGGTGTACTTGATCTTGGGCGTAAAGCCCATGCCGTGAGTGAGAAAGGGTTCCCGGAACTGGATATAGACCACCTCGGCGCCCAGCGAGATTTGTCCGCGATACCAGCTGTCGCCTAAGGGGTCCGTGACCGTTATCATCCAAGACGGCATGAAGGCGACGCCTTGCTGCTTGGTCGTGTGATCTTCCGTGAGTCGGTGAGGAAGGAGGTAACCCGCAGAGAGTCCGACTTCCTGAGTGCCCACGGTGATCTGGGGAGCTATGGGTTCGGTCGCTTGTACCGGAGTGGTCATGGCGCTGGCTATGAGGAATAACCAAAGGGCACGAAGCAGCAAGATCTCACCTTCTTCTACATATGTACGTCAGTATCTTGTCGGTTGTGCGAGGATGAAACTTGATGCAATCGCTGTGACGATCCTACGGTAGCAGAGCATTTGTATCTGTCCAGAAAGATGTGAGAAATGTCAGGAAGGGCGGATCGTAGGGTGTGGCTACGGATGTGAAATAGATTGACGAAGCTCGGTGAGCAGCGTGCGGTCTCTGGCGTGTTCCGGGAGCTGATAGTGCTGATCGAGCGACTCGACGCGTTCGAGACAGCGAATTGCCGAGGGGGAATTCCGTTCGCGAACATAGAGTTCGGCCAGCAGCCGGAGGACGGCCGCTTCTCCCGGTGCGTTGCCGAGTTTGATGAAATGCTCTGAGGCATTGTTCAGACATTTCTCTGCCTGACGAAAGGCGCCGGAGTTGAGGAAGGTGTTGCCCAGTTGACTGTAGGTCAGCGCCAGGCCCTCTTCATTGCCGATGCCGCGATGGCATCCCAGGGCTTCGGTGAAGTGGGCGATGGCCTGATCCCAGTGGGCCTGCCGCGCCTCTTCCATGCCGAGGTTGTGATACAGAATCCCGAGCGCGCGGTCGTCGTGAAGCGGTTTCAGCAGGTCAAGGGCTTCAAGGTAGTAGGGGCGGGCTTTTTCAGGACGGCCGGCGCCGATGTGGAGATTGCCAAGATTCACCAGTGTGTGAGCGATGGCCTGTTGGTCCTGTTCTGTCCGCTGGATCATGAGCACCTCTCGGTAGCAGGCCTCGGCCTTTTCGAAGTCCCCTGACAGAGCGCAGACATTCCCGAGATTGCCCAGTGACGCCGAGAGTTCGCGGGGATTGCCGCCGAGACGATCGTCCGCTACGGCTTGCTCATAGGCGGCTTTGGCTTGTGCCAGCTGCCCGCGGTGGAGAAAAATCCTGGCCCGGTGTTTATCGTTCTCAGACATGCGGCGGCTCTTGAGCGGGAGGGGGAAGTTTGCTACCGTGCGCCGTATCTATGGCCCATACGCACTGCAGACGATGCGGTCGCGAATACATCTATCATTGCTGTGATGGACCGGTCTGTATGCCCTGTCCGCATTGCGGCTTCGACGAAGCCGATCCGGAAGCCGCCGTCGGCTTTCACCACTCAGCCGACCGTCCCGGAACCTGCCTGACCTAGCACTCAGGACTCAACGCTCAGCACTCTCCTGCTAGTCGCCGCCCTTCGGGGTGTCTTTTCTGAATTCGACGACAATGTCATCTTCCTCGTCCAAGCCGAGTCCTGCACGAAACGACTCCAGGAGTTCGGTGACGTAATCGAGGTGTTGTTGGTCTTTTCCATCGCGCGAAGCCAGGTAGGATTCAGAGAGCCGAAGTCCGGTCTGGAAGTGGTGCGCGATCGTCTGTTCCGTCACCTGTTGCCAGGTGATGTAGATGCAGAAGGCTTGAAAGGCATGGGCCTGCGGATAGCGGGTCGCCAGCAAAAGCAATCCCTCATAGGCCTCCCGCGCCGTCGATCCGGCGTTGGATGAAAAAGTTGCTTCCAGATCAGCGGCGGTCTCCCAGTCTGAACCGAGATCAGCTTCTGCTTCTTCAAATGCCGCCTGCGCGGCAAGGGCTGCATCGAATTGCATGGTTACCTCAATCGTTTCCTGATCCAAGACGGATTCTGACGGCAGTCCAATACTGCATGTATCCGAACCACCTCTTTATCCAGGCTGTAATAAATAGCAAAAGGGAAACGTTTGGACAGGCAGCGGTGATAGGTATAGGTCACCGCGTGGACTCCAGCATACACAAGAAGGGAATCGATATCCGAGAACAGGCAATCCAAGAAGTAGGTGCCCAGTCCGGGTTCTTGGCCTTCGTAGAAGCGGAAGCCTTGGATTAAGTCTTCCTGAGCTTCATCCAGGATTTGGATTTTCACGAGAGCTTGTTGCGGATATCCGCTTTCGCGGTCTCCCAATCAATGAATTGCGACGTTCCCTCGGCGGCGCGCTGGCGGCGCTCATCGAGGACGTCTTTGTGCCAGGCAGGGGACTCAATGGCGTCTGGAGTGCGGGCGAGATCTTCCCACAACGACTCCATGGCCGAGAGTTTCTCATGGAGACTCATGTCTTTGAGGGGAAGGTTAAATGGCATGGAGGAAGTATACCGTAGGGGGGGATGGATTCAAATACGAAACTGACGGATGGTGTAAGATGTAGCAAGGCGGAAAGTATGAACTAACGACTTCCTGGGTTCGTGTGAAACCAAATCCAGCCTTCTTGGGCAGCGAGAGAGCGATCAGCCGGTGCTTCTACCAATCCTCGAACGAAGTCGCTTGCTGCGAGGAGGCAGATCACCGCATCAAGAGCATCCGCGCTTTCTAAGATTGTCTGGTCGTGTTCCGATAAGGTCAGGTGTGATCGTAAGCTTGTAATGATCTTCTTACGTTCGACCGTGTGCTGAGGTTTTTTGTAGCCTCTTGCGGGCACCCCGTAGGCGAGTAGCGTCGCCGCGGGGTAGACTTCAATTGCCGCAGCCCCGTCCCAGTCCTGTGTCCACGCGAGTGGGATTTCTGCCCTTATGCTTCGACGGAGATGGCCGAGGAGCCGAAGGGCGGAGTGAGCTGTTCTTGCGATACGATCCGCACCGATTTCAAGTGGCGTCTTTCGGAGTTTGGCCCGCACGAAACGGTCAGTTTCTCGTCGGAACATTAAATTAGGCTCTGTTGAAAGTTCCTGACCTGCGCGATGGTCTATCAGTGCATTTGACAGGTCTTTGGGCCAGCCAAGCGGAGCATCGAATGCGAGAAGTGTCTTGAACTGAGGGTCCTGTTGTAGCCATTGGACAATAACATCGGCAGCCTTCTCTTTCTCGGTGCAATGACGTACTTCATTGACGACGACGTCAGTGCCAGCCAGTTCGCCGCGCGCGATGCCAATCTTCGCATCGGTGGTTGCGCAGTCGATTCCGATCAAGCGAGTAATCATGTCAAGCCTTCGTCTGGCGACCGACAAGCCTACCGTGATGTACTTGGGAGGATGTCAATACAGGTCGCAACCTAATAGTTTGTAAGTGTAATCCAACGTCCAGCGCGTATCCACTTCTCTGGCCAGTATAAGGATTCGAGGGAGTTGGCGTCCTGTTGTCTCTGGTTTGCGCGTTTACTTTCCTTCCCGCCGCTCTGTAGACTGCCTTTACGAGTAACATGAGTACTGAGAAGCCGACTTCCCCTCCAGCCGCAGAATCTGTTTCAACCGATCCGGTCGATCAGGTCATCCGTTATCACATTCAGACGAAGCATCACCTCAACCGCTATGCCCGGTCGATGGGGTTTCTGGA
>FRDC01004493.1_pt1 | contig 29118 bp, 27 predicted proteins | sample 1106171 | NCBI WGS metagenome assembly FRDC01 (sample SAMEA3930566, study PRJEB13176) | freshwater metagenome | biome: Drinking water system; feature: drinking water; material: water | place: Singapore | collected 2014-12-20 | reverse complement strand
CTGTTTTTCGGCCGCCCTCGCAGTAAGCATAATGTGTTTAGTTCAGAGCGAAAATCTCAACTCTCATCGCGGTGTGAGCGCGAGCGATTTTCCCAGTCGGAAGGCAAAAATACCTACGAGCGCGGCGATGAAGGGGAGGAACGAGCGCAGTACTTCGTCCGCCGACTGCCGAATTCCCAACAGCATCTGCAGCCGCATCACGAAGGGCGCGCGCTGGGCGAAGTAGAGGGATCGTTCTCCCAAGAGAAGAGCGCGGTCCGCCGCCGACGTGGCGGCGTGCAGGCTGCCGAGCAGGCCGTTGGCGGTCTTGGCGCCCCGGGCACCGTCGGCGAAGTGAGAGTACTCCGTGAAGCGGGTGCCCTCGACGCGGACCTGGTGGGGATTCGCCACGGCCCAGTGCTCGATGAGGCCGTCGAGGTCCTTGCGCTGCTTTTCGGTCATCAGCGGCTCGGCGACGGCGCGAACCTCCGCCTCGGAACGCGCGAAGCTCGCTTCGATGCCGGCGGCTTCCTCGCCGAGAACCTCCGGGATCCAATACTCGCGCAATGCCCGCCGGCTGAGGCGAAGGAACGTCATGAGGTCGAGAAAGTTCGCTTCAGGCGAGGGGCCGGTGGCGATGTCGAGCAGCGCGGCGCTATAGAGCAGGGCGCGGCCCTCGAGAACAAGGCGTTTCGAGGTGCCGGCGGTCGGCAGCAGGTCCTCGATGGACTGCAGAATGCGGTCCGTGCACTCGGCGGCGAGGCGCTGGACGCTTTGCTGGAGCTCGTTTTGCGAGATCTTCTTCCGCGCGGGGGAGCGGCCGCGTTTGGCGGCCGGCTTTTTCTCGGGAGCGCGCGGCAAAAATTGTTCGCGGGCGTTTCGCAGCAGGTCTCTCGGCGTCGGAATTTCCATCGCGAGCTCCTTTCGTCAAGCGGGCCGCGCGCGCAGCGCTCGCTTGGCCAGATAGTAGCCGCCCCATCCGAACGCGGCCCATCCGAAGCCGATCGCGATGAGATAGAGCGCCCATTTCCGCGCGAGGCCGTCGACATGAGCGATCGAGCGCTCGAGTTTCTCCGGCACGCCCGCTTGGTTGAGATCTTCAACTAAGCCTCGCGCGGAGTTGGTGAGCTTGTCCGCGTTGGCCAGAACTTTCCTCAGCTCTCCCGGAGGGCTTCGGGGATGAACGATGCTTCTCACCGCCGTCGCGAGCTTTTGTGATTCGACGGCGAGCAGGCGGGACTGAACGACGAGGCTCGAGAGATCGTTCATGAACGGATCGAGATGGCGAATTTCTCCCATGAGCTTCGTGCTTCGCGTGAGCTCGGAACGCAGCTCGGAGGCGATCTCGGTGGTTCCGACCAGGGCCTGAAGCCGCAGCAGGGACGGCATTCTCTGCGCGATGAAGAGCGTGCGCTCGGCGAGGAGAAGCGCGCGGTCGGCGGTGGCGGTGGCGCTTCTGATGCTGCCGAGCAGGCCGCGGGCCTCTTGAGATGAGCCATGGGAGCCCCGAGCGAAGCTCGAGAACTCGGTGAATCGAACTCCCTCCACCCGGACTTGCCGCGGATGCCGCTTTCGCCAGTCATCGGTGAGCGCGTAGAGCTTGGTCTTCTGTTCGGGCTTGGCGATCTTGTCGAGAACCGCGGAGGTTTGTCGTTCGCCGTCGGCGTAGGCGTTGACGAGAAGAAGGCCGGGCCGGCCCAGGACTCTGGGAACCCAGAACTCCTCGAGAGTCTGACGGCTGAGGCGAAAAAAAACCGCGAGGTCGAGGAGATTGTTGACCGGGGACGGCCCGGTGGAGAGCTCCAGCAGCGCGGATCCGTCGGAGAGCAGTCGCCGTTTGAGCTCGTCGGCGACTCTCGGGGGCGACTTCGCGCCGGCTTCCAGCACGGCTTGGATGAGGAGATTCGAGGCGCTGCTCGCGATCCGCTGCACGTCTTGCTGGATTTCGGCTTCGTCCACATCGGCCGCGTGGGCGGCTCTCAAGCCCGAGAGCCACACGCAGAGGGCGAAGAGAAAGACTTTGATCGCGAGTCTCACGAGCTCAGAGCGCGCTTGCCCCAATCGGCACCTCGTTTCCGTGCATGGCTTTTTTCAGCCAGAGCTTGTAGGGAACGGTGGCCGCCGCTCGCAGGAATATATAGACGGCGAGGGCCGGGCCCACTTTCAAGTCCGGATAGCTCGAGTGGACGACGGCCATGACGATCAGCGGATTCCCGTTGATCGCCGTGGAAGCCAGCAGCGCGCGGTCCTCGAGACTCGGGCGGCCGAAGAGATCGCCGAGGAGCGCGGAAAGACCGATGATGACGAACATGGCGATGTAGCCCCACGGAGAGACTTTAGGCCAGGCGCGCAGGCTGACCAAGACGAGCGCAATCAGGATGAGTACGAGCGCCGTTTTGAACAGCAGCTCGACGTACGGAGCCGCGCGCGAGGCGACCTCGGGGAACGCCGAGCGAATCGTCCAGCCGACTAAGAACGGCGCGAAGATCTTGATGCCGAGCGAGCCCAGCAGTTCGCCGAGCCTGACCGAGAGGGGAGCTTCCGGAAACAGAATCTCGAGAAAGAACAGCCAGAGCGGCAGCATGACGACCGCCGCGGCGGTGAGGACGAGCGAAAGCGCCGCGGTCGTGGAAGCCGGAACGAGCTGCTTCTGCGGGCCGTTGACCATGAGCGGGACACCGGGGCTGATCGCGAACAGGCAGATGAGAACGAGACCGACGGTCGTCGGCCCCGGCAGGATCTTGAGCACCGCGATCGTCAGCAACGGGACCACGAGCAGAGTCAGTAGAAGCGCGCGCCCGAAGATCCGGTGCCGCTTGAGAAAGGCGAATTCCCGGGGCTCGAAGGTCAAGCCGAGATAGAGCGTGAAGATGAGCAGCACGTTCGCGGCGAAGATGAGAATCGGCTTCAGCGCTGCGATCATGGCGGTCTCTCCTTAATAGACGTAGCGCGAGACGATCATCACCCGGGTCGCGTTGGTGTCGGAGGAGCCCGTGGCTTTGCCGAACTCCGCCCCGAAGTTGAACCGCTCGCTGTAGGTTTCGTACAGACCTGCGCTGAAGACGTCGGCCCGGGCGTCGTCGTCCCCGCGCGCTTCGATGCGCTCGAAGTTGAGCTTGGCGCCGATCGGAATGCGAATCACAGGCTTGAAGTTGAAATCGAGCCCCAAGCCCGCGGATACGCGGGTTGAGTTCGAGCCCACGTCATTGACGGACTTCGCCGCCGAAGCCGCCGCGAGCGAAGCGGTCATCCCCATGAACGGGCTGAACGTCCAGGCGAAGCGAAGATCGGGTTGGTAAATGCTGCGTACGGTTTCGTCGCCGAACGGAAGATCGTCGCCGTTGAGCGCCGACTTGACGGCTCGGCGGATCGTGACGGCGGGCGAGGCCGAGATGGACTCCGCTCGGATATAGGTGAAGCCCAGCGCGAGAGTCATGCTTTCGGTCCTCAGTAGCCTCACTAGCGCGCCGAAGCGGCCTTCGTACGCCGTCGAGGCGCCGAAGGAAACGACCGAGGCGCCGTCGAGGCCGACCAGCGCGTTGCCGGTGATGCCCGCGGAGAGCGCGATCCAGTTGTTGAGCGCGCCTTGGTAGTGAAAGACGGGTTTGACGCCCGCGATCTTAATGTCGCGCGTTTGTCCCAAGATGGTGCCGGGATACTCGCCGTAGAGCACGCCGAGGCCGGAAGTCAGCTGCGAGGTGATGAACGGCTGCTTCGCTGTCAGCGACGGCAGATAGTAGTGCCCGCCCATGAGGTGATTCGGGCTTCCTGTCGGCTCCTTTTGCGCGAGCGCCGGAGCCGCGAGACCCAGAGTCAGGAGAAATAGTAAGACTGGTTTCATGTCCGACCTCCGCTGTTGGCCACAAGAGTTCTACCGCTGCGCTCCCGATACACGACAAATTTTGTTTGATTAGGCGTCGTCGAAAGGGGACGGCGGTTCTCGAGTGAGGCGGGAGCGTGTCTTGCGAAGCCGACCGATCGGTGCTTTTCTCGTTCGCGTGGAGAGGAGGCTCGCAATGGATATCGAAATGCCGGACATCGGCGGCGAGACTTCCGAGGCGAAATCCCATCGCGTCTTCACGGGCCTCAGTCGTACCGCGAACGACATTCTGGTGACGTTCATCATCGGCCTCGCGGGTCTTCTCACCGCATGGTGCGGGTTTCAGTCCGACCAGTGGGACGAGCGGGGCACGATGAGTAACATCGCCGCCTTGGCCATGCAGGAGCGTGCCGGTCAGCTGTTCATGCAAACGGCTTCGCGCTTCGTTCTCGATAACAATCTCTTCTCGCAGTACGAAATGGCGCGCTCTTTCGGCAAGGACGACCTCGCCGAGCGCATTTTTGTGAGGCTTTCGCCCGGCTTTCAGCAATCGCTGAAGAGCGATCCCGTCTCGGCGCCAGCTGAGCTCTCTCATCCCGAGAGCTATCCGATTCCCCAGCGGGAGCTCGCGGAGCAAGCCCGGAAAGACGCGTTCGGGTATCTGCAAAGCAGCCGCGCCGAGCGCGCGACCGCGGATCGGTACGTCATGGCGACGGTTGGCCTCGCGTTCGTGCTTTTGCTGCTCGCGGTGGGGCCGAAGCTTGAGCGCCGCGGGATCCGCAGATCCATTGATCTCTTTGCGGTAACCGCATTCGCGGGTTTAGTCGTGTTCATCGCTTTCCTGCCGAAAACGAGCTAACGAGGAGCAGACTTTGGCCGACGTCGAGGCTCGCGCATCCGATCATCTCGCCAACGAGCGTACGTTCCTCGCTTGGCTGCGAACCGCTTTGGCCATGATCAGTCTCGGCATCGCGCTCTCGAAGTTCGCCGGTTACGTCGAGGACAAAGCGACGACGGACGAAGCGACGCGCATTTTGGGCGATATCGGACCGAAGATTCTCGGTCCGCCCGCGCTCGGCGTCGGCTTCGTTTCCTTCGGGGTCCTTTGTACCTTGGGCGCGGCCATCTTCTACGTGCAGCGGTCGAAAGCGATCTCCGAAGCGCGTTTCCGGATCGGCCAGAGCCACTGGTGGGTCTGGGGCATCACCGGCATCGTCATGATTCTCGGCGCGATCGGCGTTTACTGGGTCGCGATCTAACCAAAGGAGCTTTCCGTCATGTTGGAAAACCTCGAGAGAAAGGCCGTGGTCGAAGACGCCGATGAGATGATGTGGATCGCGGGCGGCGAGTTCGCGATGGGCTCGAACAAGCACTATCCTGAAGAGGCGCCGGTTCGCCGCGCTTCCGTCGAAGGATTCTGGATCGACGCGACTCCCGTGACCAACACGGAATTCGCGGAGTTCGTGAGCGAAACGGCACACGTGACCTTCGCGGAGATTCCGCCGAGGGCGGAAGACTATCCGGGCGCGCGACCCGAAATGCTTCGTGCCGGCTCGCTGGTGTTCGTTAAGCCGGCCGGGCCCGTCGATCTTCGTCGCGTGAGCTGGTGGGAGTACCGTTTCGGCGCCGACTGGCGGCATCCCGAAGGGCCCGGCTCTTCGATCGAAGGGCGCGGCGATCATCCCGTCGTGCACGTGGCGTATTCCGACGCCGAAGCCTACGCGCGGTGGAGGGGAAAAGAGCTACCGACGGAAACCGAATGGGAATTCGCCGCGCGCGGGGGGCTGGACGGCGTGACGTATTCGTGGGGCCGGCATTTTCAGCCTGGTGGAAAGCTCATGGCCAACACCTGGCAGGGCGATTTTCCCTGGCAAAATCTCCGCGAGGACGGCTACGAGACGACATCTCCGGTGCGCGCCTTTCCTCCCAACGCTTTCGGCCTTTACGACATGATCGGGAACACTTGGGAGTGGACCGCGGATTGGTACGCGAGCCGCGCTCCTGGAAAAGGCGCCAAAAAGAGCGACGACTGCTGCGGGAAGAAGTCGCGCGCGGCGACGATGGAGGAAAGCTACGATCCCTGCACGCCCGACTTCAAGATTCCGCGCAAGGTCCTCAAGGGCGGGTCCTTCTTGTGCGCGCCGAACTACTGCATCAGATACCGTCCCGCCGCGCGCATTCCGGAACCCATCGATACTTCGACGAACCATCTGGGTTTCCGGTGCGTGCGGCGGCGCAACGGCCGCTAGAGCTTCGCTGTTAGCAAAAAACGCGTCAGCCGTCGCTCCTACGCCGTCGTATGGCTCAGCGACGATTCGACTTGCTCGAGGGCCTGGTCGATCGTGAAGCTCGCCGGTTTCTGACGGGGCGGATACTCGCGCAGCGACTGCAGGAACTCGGTGACAATCGCGGTCGCGGCGAACGCGATGTAGTCGTTGTCGATGAACCAGTCGTAGTACGTGTTCGACGTAATGTCGGCTCGCTCGAAAGGATCGGTCCTAAGATTGAAAATCTTCGGAACGCGTAGCGTGGTGAACGGCTCCGCCCAAATTTGCAGCGTGCCTCTCTCCCGTTGTTCCATGAACACCGCTTTCCAGTTGTCGAAGCGGACCGCCAAAAGCTCGCCGTCGTCGCCGAAGTAGACGAAGCCCTGACGCGGACTCTTTTCCGCTTCCCCGGTCAGATAGGGCAGGAGATTGAAGCCGTCGAGATGGACTCTGAAGTACTTGTCGCCGATCTCGTGGCCTTGCAGGAGACGCTCTTTGATCTCCGTATCGCCAGCCATCGCCAGGAACGTCGGAAGCCAGTCATGGTGATGAACGATCTCGTTCGAGACAATGCCGGCGGGAATCTTGCCCGGCCAGCGCACCAGCATCGGTACTCGGAAGGCGCCCTCCCAGTTCGTGTTCTTCTCGCTTCGGAACGGCGTCATCGCGCCGTCGGGCCACGTGTTCATGTGCGGGCCGTTGTCGGTCGAGTACATGACGAAAGTGTCCTCGGCGATCCCGAGATCTTCGAGAAGATCCAACAGCTCACCGACGTTCTTGTCGTGGTCGATCATCGTGTCATGATAGGGCGATTGCCAGCGGCCGGCTTGGCCGAGGCTCTCGGGCTTCGTGTGCGTCCGCAAGTGCATGTGGGTCGTATTCACCCAGCAGAACCACGGCTCGCCGGCGTCGTTTTGCTTCTTGATCCATGCCTTCGCCGCGCCGACGAACTCGTCGTCGCAGTTTTCCATGCGTTTCTTGGTGAGCGGACCGGTGTCCTTGATCTTTTGTTTACCTACGCGGCCGAAACGCTCGTCGACGGCCGGATCGTCCTTGTCCGTCGCCCAACAGTGCAGGACGCCGCGCGGGCCGTACTTCTTTTTGAAGTTGGGAAAGTCTTTCTCCGGTGGATAGTTCGGCAGCTCGGGCTCCTCTTCGGCATTGAGGTGATAGAGGTTGCCGAAGAACTCGTCGAATCCGTGCACGGTCGGGAGAAACTCGTTGCGGTCGCCCAAGTGATTTTTCCCGAACTGTCCCGTTGCATAGCCATGCGGTTTCAGAAGCTCCGCGATCGTCGGGTCTTCAGCCTTCAGACCCATAGGCGAGGCGGGGATCCCGACTTTCAGCAGACCCGTGCGGATCCCGCTCTGTCCGGTGATGAAGGAAGCGCGGCCAGCCGTACAGCTTTGCTCGCCGTAGGAGTCGGTGAAGCGCATGCCCTCCTTGGCGATGCGGTCGATGTTGGGCGTCTTGTACCCCATGAGACCATCGCTGTAGCAGCTTAAGTTGGAGATACCGATGTCGTCGCCCCAGATGACGAGAATATTCGGTTTCTTGGTCGTCTTCGTTGGTCTTTTGGCCATGTATTCCTCCTTAGAGGCGGATGGAGACGCCGGCGAAGAACTTTAAGCCTTCCATGTCGCTGGCGAATCCTTCTCGCGTGAGCAGGTTGATGTAGTTGCCTTCGAGCAGGAGTGCCGCGGCGTTGCTGCCCAGGGGAATGTTCGCGCCCAGGCCCAAGACGCCGACGGTATCGATGTAGTCGAGGGTGACCGACTGCTCATCGACGAAGTTGAATCCGCCTTTTAGGTAAACGGTCGAGTTCGGCTGTCCGGAGAAATTCAGCTTCATCATCAGCGGAACGCCCCAGGTGTCGAACGGCACCGTTCGGCCGGCGACGTCGACGTCGTTCTGGTCGAAGCTGAAGCCGGTTTGGAACGTGAGAAACGAGCGGCCGAAGTCCAGCCACGCGCCGAAGCTCGTGTTGCGGTTGATGTCGACGTCGCCGACGCCGTCGGAGTCGGCGGAGCCGAAGCCGAAGAACGGAGTCAGGCGCAGCATTCCGGAGCCGCGATCGGGCACGACCACGATGGGAGCGGGGGCTGCGACCGTTGGAGCGGGAGCCATCTCGCCCGAAGGCGTGGTGGTGCCGCTCGTCGAGCCTCCCGTAGCCGAAGGCGTGGTTTGCTGATTCACGTTGGGCTGACCGGTGACGGCCGGATTCGGCCCCGTTTCCGTCGGCGGATAAGCATGCGCCGCCAGCGCGACAAGGGTGGTGACAAAGAGCCCGCTTGCGAACTTCAGAAGAGTGGATGTCATTTCGTCCTCCTAGGATTTTCTCGTCCAGCAGGATCGAGCATAAAAAAGCGGGAGCGAATTAATCAAAAATACTTTGGTCGGTTCGGCCCGAGTAATCTGTTTCAATTTTTCTCCTTCGGAAATCGCCGCGCGCGCGGCGGGCGCTCTTGCGGTGAATTCTCGCCGGTGCTCTGCTGGCAGCGTTCGTATCGTTCGCATGGGAGGCGGATATGGATCGATCCAATCTCTTTCTAAAGGCGGGAGCGGAGTTCATCGGGACGTTTTGGCTTGTGCTGTGCGGATGCGGAAGCGCGATCCTAGCTGCGCAGTATCCCGACGTGGGCATCGGATTGCACGGAGTCGCGCTCGCCTTCGGTCTTTCAGTTCTGACGATGGCGTTCGCTGTCGGTCCCGTCTCCGGAGCGCATCTCAATCCCGCCGTCAGCGTCGGGCTTTTCGCCGCCGGCCGCTTTCCCGGCCGCGACTTGCTTCCTTATGTCGCGGCCCAGGTGCTGGGCGCGATCGTGGCGAGTCTCTGTCTTTACTTCATCGCCTCGGGACAGCCGCTTTTCGAAGTCGGGACCTTCGCCGCGAACGGATATGGCGCGCATTCGCCGGGAGGCTACGGCTTGGCCGCTGGATTCTTCACCGAGCTTCTTTTCACGTTCATGTTCCTTTTCATCATCATCGGCGCCACCGGCGGGCGGGCCTCGGCGGCATTCGCGCCGCTGGCGATCGGCTTCGCGTTGACTCTCGTTCATTTGGTCACGATTCCCGTGACGAACACGTCCGTGAATCCGGCGCGCAGCACGGGTCCGGCGTTCATCGTCGGCGGCTGGGCCATGGCTCAGCTGTGGCTGTTTTGGCTCGCGCCTCTTCTCGGCGCGGCGATCGCGGGCTACGCGTACCGCTACCTCTCGAGCCGGACGGAAGTTCCGGAAGCCGCGAAAACCTTGAACCCGAGCCCCACGCTGTCGCCGCAGCACTAAAGAAGAGGAGCGCGGAGAGGGCGCAAATGAACTTCGTTTTCTAAGGAGGAAATCATGCGAAACAGACTAGCGACGCCGTTATTGGCCGCGATCGTGGCGTCGATCGCCTCGATGGCGCCCGCGGGCGCCCAAGAGAGCACGAAGAAAACCGAAACGAAAGGCGCCGTCGAGCCGAAGGCGGAACAGACCCTTAAGAAGATGACCGACTATCTGGCGAAGACGAAGTCGATGAGCTTCTCGACCGACAGCTCGACGCAAGTCGTGACCAAGGAGGGCCAGAAGATCGACTTCGTCGCCGAATCCAAAGTCTCCGTTCAGCGGCCGAACAAGCTGCGCTCCGATCGCGTCGGGCAGATCGTGGACATGACGTTCCGTTACGACGGGAAGCAGGTCGCTCTCTTCGGCAAGCGCGCCGGCTTCTACGCGATGACGAAGGCTCCCGCGACGATCGACGAAACGATCGATTTTAGCCGCGAGAAGCTGGGGATCGAGGCGCCCGCGGCGGATCTGCTGATGTCCAATCCCTACAGGATTCTGATGGAGGACGTGGTCTCCGGCATGTACGTCGGAAAATCGCGGATCCGCGGCACCGACGCGCACCATTTGGCGTTTCGCGGAAACGAAGTGGACTGGCAGATTTGGATCGCCGACGGGCCGAAGCCGATGCCGCTTAAGTACGTGATCGTGAGCAAAAACGTGGAGCATTCGCCGGAGTTCGAGATCGACATCCGGAACTGGAAAGACGCGCCGAAGTTCGAGGCAGGGCATTTCGCCTTCGAGCCGCCGAAAGGGGCGCAGCGAATCGCGTTCGCCGGAGATCTCTCCAAAGCAAAACCCGAAGAAACCCGCGTGAGGTGAGAAAGTGAAACAACGAAGCATGAAGAAGATCGCGATGGCGACGGCGCTACTGTCGCTCGGAATGGCGTTGGATATCTCGGCGCTCGGAATCGGAGCAAGCCCCGCCGAAGCCGTCGTGGGACGACCGCTGACTCCGGTGAGCTACGCCGGCGTCGCGCGCCGAACGACGCGAAGAGCGGCTTACACGGGAGCCGCCGTAGCGACGACGGCCGCGGTGGGCGTGGCATCGGTGGCGGCGACGGCGGCAATGGTGTCGACGCTGCCCGCGGGTTGCATCAACCGGCCTTACGGCGGCATCACTTATTACCACTGCGGCAGCGTCTATTATCAACCGGTCTACGACGGACCGAATGTTGTCTACTTGGAATCGAGCCCGCCGGGCTGAGGCTGGGCGTGCCGTACGGGCGAGGCCGGGCCGAGGAGGAGTTAGGAGTTTTTCGAGATCGAAGTGATGCGACGTGTAACCCCTGGTTCTCCCTGATTTGGCTCTGATCTAGTTACTGGATGAGTCTCAAAATACTAGGAACGGGCGTTTACTTGCCTGACGGGCACTTGAGCGCGGCCGAAGCGCGCGCGAGAAGCTCCAAGGCGGCCGGCCGGGATTGGCCCGAGTCGATCTTCGACATCGAACATCGCTATCGAAATCGCGGCGAGACGATTTCCCAGATGGGCGCGGCGGCCTTGCAATCCGCGCTCGACAAAGCCGGTCTCAAGGCGACCGAGCTCGACCTGATCATGTTCGGAAGCTCCATGCCCGAGCAGCCGATTCCGTGCACGGCCTCGCTCGTGCACAATCGCTTGGGGCTCGGCAAGTCCGGCATCGCCTGCTTCGACGTCTCCTCGACGTGCACGAGCTTCCTCACCGGCCTGCAGATCGCCAACAGCTTCGCGATCAGCGGAACCTACAACAAGATCGGCATCGTCTGCGCCGAAATCGCGCTTGAAGGGGTGAACTGGAAACTTCCCGAAACCGCCAACCTCATCGGTGACGGCGCCGCGGCCGCGGTTTTCGATGCGAGCCTCGAAGGGCCTTCGAAAGTCATCGCGACTTTGAATCGCACGTACTCGGAGGCGGTCGAGCTCTGCCACATTAAGGCCGGCGGCTCGCGCTGGAACATTCTCAACCCTCCGCCGAGCTCCGACGATTGGCTGTTCGCGATGGACGGCCCGGGCGTTTTCAAAGCCGCTTCGAAATATCTGCCTCTCGCGATGGAAGAGATCCTCGGCAAAGCGCGCCTCAAGATCGACGAGATCGACTGGATCGTTCCGCATCAGGCGAGCCACTTGGCGATCCGGCATCTCGCTCGCAAACTCGGCGTGAAGGATACGCAGCTCATCAACATCGTGAACACCCACGGCAACCAGGTCTCGGCGAGCCTGCCGACGGCGCTTCATGCCTGCGTGAGCGAGAAGGCGAAACGCGGCGACAAGATTCTCCTTCTCGGCACGGGCGCGGGCCTCAACATCGGCATGGCCGTCTTGGAGTACTGATGCGCGTCTTGGTCACCGGCGCGACGGGCTCTCTCGGCCTTCCGGCCTGCCTCGAGCTGAAAAAGCGCGGTTACGACGTCGTGGCTCAAGGCCGAAATCGCTCGCGTCTTGAGACCCTCGAACGCCACGGCATCCGAACCATCCAAACGGAGCTGACCGACGGTGATCTGAGGCCTTTCGTCGAAGGCTGCGAGGGTGTCGTTCATTCGGCGGCGTTGACGCGACCTTGGGGCGCCTACCGCGACTTCGTCGCGCCCAACATCGCCGCCACCGAGAGCCTTGTGCGCGCGGCGATCGAGGCGGGCGTTCGCCGCTTCATTCACATCTCGACGACCGCCGTTTATTACAACGGCACCTCGCGCACGGACCTCACCGAAGAGAGCGAGATTCCCTCGCGACAACCTATCGCCTACGCCGCGACCAAGCGCGAGAGCGAAGTCCGCGCGCTGGGCCTCGCGAAAGAAGCGAAGCTACCGATCCTGATTCTGCGTCCGCGCGCGATCTTGAGCGCCTATGATCAAACTCTGCTCCCTCGCATTTTGCCGAAGATGAGGCGCGGCTACTTCCCGTTGATCGACGGCGGCCGAGGCAAAGTCGACGTCACCCCGGTCGAAAGCATCGTGGACGCGATCGCGAAAGGGCTCGAGGCGCCGGCGGCGCTGAGCGGGGAGATCTACAATCTCACCAACGACGAGCCGATCACGGTGGGCGAGCTGCTCAAGACCGTGTCCCAAGCGTTCGACCTGCACATTCGCTTCGTGCCCGTGTCCTCGTCGATCGCGCGTCCGCTCAGCCGCTCCATCGAGCGTGCCTGGCTGTTCCTGCCGCGCAAAGAGCCGCCGATCACCTCTTACCAGCTCGACTTGATTTCCCGCGATCAGACGTTCGACATCAAGAAGATCAAACGCGATCTCGGCTACCGACCGGCCATCCCCGTGCGCGAAGCTATTTCGCGAATCGGAAAGAGCTGGCAATGAAGCGCGTCCGATTCGATCTCTGCAAAGCCGGCTACTGCAAGCATCCCGAGATCATGACGATGAAGGGCGGCTCGGTCCGTTCGTGCCAGTTTCCCTCGCTTTTCGGCTTCGTTCATCATCCCGATGAGGGAATTCTGCTCTACGATACCGGCTACCATCCTCTCTATTCCGCGCAAGCGTCGCGCTGGCCGGAGGGACTCTATCCTAGATTTCTGCCGGCCTTCCTGAACGAAGGCGAAAGCGCGCTCGAGCAGATCCGTCGCAAAGGTTTCTCGGCTTCGGACGTCAACGGCATCGTCATTTCGCACTTTCATGGCGATCACGTCGCGGGTCTGCGCGATTTTCCGAACGCACGGCTCTGGTGCCTGCGCTCGGCCTATCAAGCGGTGAGCGGACGATCGTCTTGGGCCAATCTCCGCAACGGTTTCCTGCCCGAGCTTCTGCCGGCCGACTTCGGAAGCCGCGTGCGCTGGATCGAGGATTCAACGACCTGCGATTCGCGCTGGGGTCTTCCGTTCAAGAGCTTCGACTTGTTCGGCGACGGCTCCTTGCAGCTTGTCGAGCTTCCTGGACATGCTCACGGACAGATCGGTCTCGCGCTCGAGGACGACGCCAAAGGCCCGTGTCTTTTAGTCGCCGACGCGGCCTGGAGCCGCCGGGCGATTCGCGAATGCCGGCCGCCAAGCCGGCTCGCGATGGCCGTCATGCATAGCGGACCGACCTACCGAAGGACTCTGCGGGAGCTCCATGAGTTCGCGCGCAAGCAGCCGGACGTTCGCGTCATTCCCTCGCATTGCCGCGAAACATTTCGCGAGTGGACGGGAGCGACGTCGTGACCGTCTGGTGGCTCATCGTCGGATTCATTCGCGGCTTGTTCTTGGAGCCACGTACCCCGCGTCAGCTGGCGCGGCGAACGGAACGAAACAAAATCCGAGTTCTCAAACGGCTTCGTCGGTACTCGTTTTATCGCGGACTCGAGCTCGCCTCGTGGGACCGAGTCCCTATTTTTGAAAAGCGCGCCTATCTGGCTTCGTTTCGCGGGCTCAATGAACCCGGGCTCTCGCTCGAGGAAGTGCGCGCGTTCGGCGAAGAGGTCGAGGCGAGACACGACGAGCGTACGCGCCTTCGCGGCCACATAGTCGGTCTTTCTACGGGGACTTCGGGCGCGCGAAGCGGCTATGTTCTCGGCTCGCGCGAGGCGGGAATGTGGGCGGGCAGCATTCTCGCGAAGCTGCTCGGACTCGGCGTTTTTCGTCCGCAAAAGATCGCCTTCGTCTTCCGCACGCACGGCCCGCTCTACAAGGGCGCCGATCGCGGCTGGATCCGGCTGAGATTTTTCGATCTCAACGGCCGGCCGGAGGAGATCGACCGGGGCTTGAGAGAGTTTCAACCGGACATCGTCGTCTCCGTGCCTAACTTCTACGTCCAGTACATGGCCCGTAGCCGGCGCGCCGAAATTTCGCCGAAACTTTTGGTCTCCGGCGCCGACGTCCTCGAAGCTCACGAGAGATCCGCGCTTCAAGAGTTTTTCGGCTCCGAGATCCGCGAAGTCTATCAAGCGACCGAGGGTTTTCTCGGCGTGGGTTGCGCCGCCGGCCGCGTCCACTTGAACGAAGCCGACTACGTCGTCGAAAGACAGGCAGTCGGCGAAGGCGGCGCCTTCCGCCCGATCGTGACCGACGTTCAGAGACGCTCGCAGGCGATCGTGCGCTTTCTCATGGATGACGTGCTCATTCCGCACGAAGGCCCGTGCCCGTGCGGTCAGCCGAGCCTCTCGCTCCGCAGGATCGAAGGGCGCGCGGATCAAGTCCTGAAGTTCCGTCGCGACGAAGCCGGACCGTCGGTCGTCATCTATCCGGACTTCCTGCGCCGCCTGCTGCGCGAGAGCGAGTGTTTCGACTGGAATTACCGCGTTCAGCAGACGAGCCTTCAAAGCCTGCGTCTCGAGCTCGACCGCGCGCTGGAGGCGAAGGCGGTCGAGCACGTTCGCGAGTCGCTGCGCGCGGCCTTCGCCGAAAAGGGCGCGCCGTGGATCGGCCTCGAGATCGCTCATCGCACCGAGTTTCCCGTCGAGCGCGGCAAGCGGCGGCGGATCGAGGGGCTCGCGCCATGAACGTGCTTCTCACGGGCGCGCGCGCGCCGTCTTGCCTGGATCTGGGGAAAAGTCTCGCGCTGGCCGGCCATCGGGTCGAAGCGACCGACTGCGTACGGTTTCCATTGACCCGCTTCTCGAATCTCTGGGCGGGTTACGAGATCACGGCGTCGCCGCGTTTTGAAACCGAGGCGTATCTCCGGCAGATCTCGGAAAAGCTGGCGCATCTCGATCTCGTCGTTCCTACTTGCGAGGAAGTTTTCTACCTCGCCCAGCTCCGCTCGCGGACGAACGATCCCGGCCTGCGCGGCAAGCTCTTCTGCGACGACTTCGACAAGATCCTGCGGCTTCACGACAAGCGCCGTTTCGCAGAAGATTCCAAGCGCTGGCCGATCTCGGCGCCCGAAACCCATCTTCTCTCGACCGAGGACGATTGGCGGGCATTCGAGAAAGAGCGGGAAGAGTTCGTCTTCAAGCCGGTCTTCTCGCGCTTCGCCGCGCGGACCCTGATCGACCCTAAGCCTGCGGCGCTGGCCAGGGCTCGTGCCCAGGGAGGCGGGGACTGGATCGCGCAGCGCCGGGTCCGCGGCGAGGAGATCTGCCTTTACGCGGTTTGCAATCGGGGAAAGGTGCGCGCCTTCGCCGCCTACGTTCCCGAATACAGAGCCGGGCTCGGCGCGGGCATTTTCCTGAAGCCCGTCTACGATCCCGAGCTCTACGAGTACTGCGTCGAGTTCGCGCGCGAGCGCGCCTTCCACGGTCAGGTCGCGTTTGACGTGATCCGCGAGAACGACCGCTACTACATGCTCGAGTGCAATCCGCGCGCGACGAGCGGCGTGCATTTCTTCGGGCCCGAGATCGCGCAAGCGTTCGCGGATGAGGATGGTGACGTCGTTTGGGGCCGGCGCGATCGTCCCCGGATGGTCGCCGCGGCCATGCTGGTCTACGGGCTGCCCCGCGCCCCTCGGCTCGATGTCTGGCGGAAGTTCGTCGCGGATTTCCGCGCGGCGAGCGACGTCGTCTGGGACGCGCGGGATCCGCTGCCGTTTTGGGGCCAGTATTTGTCGTTCGCGATTTTCGTGGCTCAGTCCGTGCTCAGAGGCACCTCGGCGATCGCGCTTTCATCGAGGGATATCGAGTACAATGGATAGCTTTCGCGAGCGCTTTCAGGGCGCGGATCTCCGACGGTACGTGCGCAACGTCGACACGAAGCTCGATTGGGTGCAGGCCGAGGACACCTGGCTTCCGATCACGCGCAACTCGCAAGAGCTCGACTGTTCCTACGTCGTTTCGCCCTACGCCGCGTTGATTCTGTATTCACGCCAGGAAATGCGCAAAGTCCCGAAGGCCATGCACTTCCTCCTTCTGCTCTTGCATCCGCTTTCGTTCATGCTCAAAAGAATGCGTTTGAACGAGCACGTCGCGCTCAACAACTGGCTGCTTTCGACGAACCTCTATCCGCCCGCGAAAGACGAGGAAGTGCTCGCCAGGGCCCGGGAGGCGGTCCGCGACAACCCCGAGTCGTTCGTCCTGCTCCGCTCGCTCAACGAGCGCACCAACGGCGCGTTGATCTCAAGACTCAAGCAGCACGGTTTCGACTTTCTGCCGTCGCGACAGGTTTACTTCTTCGATTTCAACGACGCCTCGATCGAGCAGCGCCATAACTATGCGGTCGACCAGAAGCTGCTTGCCAAATCCAAGCTCGAGATCGTTCCAGGCGGGGATTTCGGCGATGCCGAGTTCCGCCGCGCCGAGAAGCTCTACGATCTGCTCTATTTGGATAAATACTCGGAGTACAATCCGGCCTACACGGCGGAGTTTCTAAAGCTCTGCCGCGACACGGGGACGATGGTCTTTCACGGCCTTCGCGATTCCCAGAGCGGCGAGCTGCAAGTCGTGGTCGGGTTCTTTATCGTCGGCAATGTCCTGACCGCGCCGATCGTCGGCTACAACACCGGATGGCCGTCTTCGGCGGGGCTCTATCGCCAGGCGATCGCGCTCACGCTGAAGTACGCGAAGGAGCACGGGCACCTGGTCAATCTTAGCTCGGGAGCTTCGGGCTTCAAGCGGCTCAGGGGCGGAAAGCCCGTTACCGAGTGGAGCGCCGTTTACGTTCGACATTTGTCCTGGCCTCGACGCATGGGCTTCCGCGTCTTACAAGGATTGCTGGTCGTAATCGTGCTGCCGCTCTTGAAGGTGTTCAAGCTATGAGACAGAATGCAAAGACCCCACACGACGGAGGAGCCATGGGAACTCTCGTTTCTTTCATGTTCGTCATTTTGTTCGCGACGACGACGTTCGCGGCGAAGAAAACTTCGCCCAAATGGCAAGACGCCGACTTCCCTGAGTTCAAGGCGGCGGACTGGAAGAAGCCCGCTCAAGACGCGAACGCGGCCGGCAAGGCTCGCGCGCCCGCGTCGCCCGAGTACGACGGACTCGTCACTAAGCTGCTCGAAGCGAAAGACTCCGCCTCGCTTCAGGCCGAGATCGACAAAGCGAAAAAGGATCTCCCGACGATGAAGGATCCTTCGGCGCGCTTCCTCGCGCACCACTTGGTTCTGCTGGAGACGGTCCGCGGAGGGCTTTGGCGCATGCGTCCCGTCATCGAGAAAAACTTGAATCAGAATCGTTTCGCTCACTCGATCATCGTTTCGCTGATCAAGCAAAGCGTCGCGGCTTCCGAGCTCTTCAATCCTTCGCAGCCCTCGGCCGCCGTTCGCGACTACCTGGCCTCTCCCTATGCAGTCGATGGCGTCTTGGTCGGTACCATGAGCGAAATCACCGAGCTTCAAGCGTGGCTTCACGGCGTCGCGCGCGTGAAGATCAAGGACACCATCAAGGCGTTGCAGGCCCTGGTGAACGAGGGCGCGGACGTGCGGTGGAATTCCCAGCTCACCTTCGGCGCGAAGTCGTTCCCCGACGGCATCGGCCGCGATGTTCTTCTGGGCCCCGAAGAGATCAACGCGATGATCGCGGCTTACGAGCTCAACGTCGCGCAGATCAATGTTTTCTGCGCCTACCACCAGGAAGGCGTGCTCGAGCTGGTCAAGGAAACCGGCATGCTCTACGGCTTCGACGGATGGCTCTTGACCGTCGTCGATGGCGTCACGGCCGCGGAGGTCGAGAAGGTGCTTCGGGACCCGAAGCACAAGAATCTCTGGACGCTGATCAAGGAAAACGGATTCGGTGAAAAGGCGATGGCCGAGTCCCTTCGTCTCACGCGTTCGGCGGTGAGCCGTCTCACGAAGTCGTGGGAGCGGATCAAGGCCCGCCCCAACGGCTCGCCCTATACGATTCCTATGAAGCTCGTTCACATCGATTTGGATCGCAGCGACAGCTACGTCGAAAACCTGAACAAGATCGTGAACGGGCAGCAGGTTCGCAGCGCCGTCACCGGCGAAGTGGCGAAGATCGATTTCGACAAGCTCTTTTCGCCGCCTCCGGAGGATCTCAAAGCGCTCTATCCCTCCGACTTCGACAAGCGTCGCGTCCTCGACGTGAAACTCAAGCTCAAGGGCGGCGGCGAGAGCAGGTTTCCCTATCGGAATTACGCTCACGGCACGCCGACGGCTTGGAAGCTAAAGGAATACCAGAAATTCGCGCCGGTCAGCTCCGACGCCGACGTCGCGCGGACCCTACGCGTTCTCAGTCACACCGTCGGAGGCTCCGCCGTTCGATGAGCGAGCGCCGCGAAGGACGTTGGAAATTCTTCGCCGACACCCGGCACCTCTCGCGCCGTAGGCCCACGCGCTACTGGTACGAGAGGCAGCCCTACGCCGTCGTCCCTCAGAAGGACGGCGGCTTTCGCGTTTTCGAGGATCGTTGTCCCCATCGCAACTACGCTCTGAGCGAAGGACGCGTCCAGGAAGACGGCGGTATCGTCTGCGCCTATCACGGCTGGACGTTTTCGAGCGACGGCCTTTTGCGCCGCCGCCCCGGTTTCACCGAAGAAAAGGCTCCGCCGTATTGCCTGAAAACATTCAAGACGGCCATAGCGGGCGAGCTTCTCTTCGTTTGGGACGGACCGGGCATGCCCGCCGAGCTTCCACCGTGGATGCGGGATTTGAACGAGCCTGGCCTCAACTCGTTCCGCTACACGCAGACGGTGCGGGCGAGGAAGCTCTTCGTTCTCGAGAATCTGCTCGATCCGTTTCACACGCATTTCATTCACGTGCCGTTTCTCCGCTCCGATCGCGATCGGCATCCCGTCGACGTGACGGCGAAGTTCTCTTCGGAGAAAGGCGAGCTGGAGCTCGTTTACTCCGGCGAGCCGACGCCCACGGGGCTCGTCAGCCGGTTTTTCGAAAGCAAACGCGAAAAAACCGTCGGCCGCTACATCGACGCCGACACCGCCGTGCTGGAGTATTGGACGGAGCGGGGACTCGACTTACGCGTGACGCTCGCGGTTTCCGAAGCGAAAGAGGGCCTCACGCAGGGCTCCCTGGTCTTTCAGTCGCCGAAAGGGAAGATTCCTTTTCCGCTCGTGCGGCCGCTTTATCGCTTCATGACCGGCTTTCTCGTTCGCCAGGATCACGAAGCTCTCGAGCTGCAGGAGAAAACCTGGGGCGAGTTCCCGACGAAGGAAGCCTGGGTCTCGCAGGAAGACCACGTCTATAAAGTCATTCAGAAGCTGCAAGCCAGCGAACGAGTCGACGACTTCGAGAGATCCTACCGGCTCATGATATGAACCTTTTCCACCGGTTCTTGCTCCGCGTGCAGCGGTTCTTCTCGGAAAACCCCATGTTCGCCTGGCTCGTCGTCATCGGCTTTCTCGCGCTCGCCGCGAACGCCGCGCGGCTGGATACGAACGTCAAGGTCGCGACTCTCCTCGAGGGAGAGTCCGCGACGCTGCGGAGCTATCATGAACACCTTCGGTCTTTTCCCAGAGCGAAAACCCTACTGGCTCTCGTGGAGCCCACGGGAGCGGGGGACTTCGCCGATCCCAAGATGCAAGCGGCGCTGGGGGAGTGGATCGACGGATTGTTCGCGCGCTCGGGTCATCTGAAAAGCTGTTTTTCCCCGTTCGACGCGCGCGAAGCCATTTTCGACGAGGCGGGCGCGCGGCTTTACTTTCCGCTGAGCCTCGGGACGCGAAACGCGCACACGCGGGAGCAGTGGGAGAAGTTCGCGCGCTCTTCTTGGGCGCCGTTTTTTCTCGGTCGCGACGAGCGCTCCGTGCTCGTCACGTGCCGGTTCGACGACGAGGCTCCGGCGGGGCAAATCGATCGCTTTCTCGCGGAGGCGGCGCGCTCGGACGCGTTTCGAGTTCGCTTCACGGGAGACGCTCTGTTCGACGTCTTCGCGGCTAGCGGGCTCGCCAGGATCTCCTATTTGAACCTCGCGTCGCTCGCGCTCATCGCGATCGTGTTTTTCCTCTTGTACCGCTCGTGGGTGGCGACGCTGGTCTCGGTGAGCGCGATGGCATTGGGGATAGGCGCCACGCTGGGAGTCATCGCCATCACGGGCCACTCGCTCGACCTGCTCTCGTCGAATCTCTTTCTGCTGCTCGCCGTGGCGTCGATCGAGGATGCCTATCTCGTTTTCTACGTGAGCTCGCGGAAGAAAGTTCCCGTTCGCGACGCGCTAAAAGCGCTGGCCGTGCCGAGCTTCTACACTTCGCTCACGACCGCCGTGGGGTTCGCGAGTCTTCTGGTCTCCGAGGTCCCGGCCGTGAAGCGTTTCGCGATCTGGAGCACCGTCGGCGTCATGGCCGAATGGTTTCTCGTTTTCTGTATCGTACCGTTCCTCGTGCCGAGCTGGCGGAGCGCGGTGGTAAAGGGGAGCCGTACTCTCGCGGCCATTGACGATACGGTTTCGAGGGTGCGGTTGCCGCGCCTTCTGGCCCGCGTTCTGATCATTCCGATCCTCGCGGCGCCGTTTTTCATGACGTCTCTCAATTACAACGCGGATCCTTACGAAGTCTTCCCTCGCGATCATGAGGTCGTGAAGCTGCGCGAAGTCTTGCGCGAAACCCGCGGCTGGGAAAACCGCCTCGAGGTCGCCTTCAACGCCGCTCTCCCGCTCCCGGAAAAACAAACGCTGGTGAGCCTGATCGCCAAAGCCGAGGGCGTCGTCTGGACCGAGCACCCTTCGCTACAAGTCCGGCTCGAGAGGGTCGGCGAGGCGCGCGAGAGCTCGCCACGCGATGCGGAGCTGTCTCAGCTCCTCGATCACGAGCTTCGCAGGACCGACTTCGGACGGCAGTACGTCTCGGGCGGGCGGGAGCGAGCGTTCGTCTACGTCAAACAGACGGATATTGAGTCGGTCCAGGCCGTGGCAGCGAGCCTGCGCCGGATTTGCGGAGAGCGCTGCGAGGTCACGGGCGAGCTCGTCGCGATCGGCAGTTATACGGACGCGCTCGTGCGCACGCTCGCCGGAAGCCTCGTCATCAGCTTGGGACTCGCGTTCGTCGTGATCTTCGGGCTCATGCGGCGCCTGCCGGTACGCGAACAGATCGCGGTGTTTCTCTCGATCGTTTGGGGGCCCGCGACGCTCGTTCTGCTGTTCGCTTTCGGCGGCATCGCGGTGACACTCATCAGCTGCGCGCTGCTATCGACGGTCGACGGGCTCGCCGGCGACAACGCGATCCACTACCTCTTCAATGCCCGGGCGCCTGACGACTTCAATGCCTCGGTGGAAGAGATCGGCCCGAGCGCTGGGGGCCTGGCCTGCATGATGATCGTGCTTTCGATCCCGGCCCTCTTCTCGGGCTTCGCCAACGTGCAAGCGACCGGCGTCCTGCTGATCGCAAGCTTGATTTCCATGCTGTTCGGCGACTTCGTCCTCCTCCGCGGACTTATCGCACCAAAACATTCTTGAACTGCCACGGGTCCGACGCGTCGATGTCCTCCGGAAAGAAGCCCGGGCGGCCTTCGAGCGGCGTCCAGTCCGTGTAGTAGCCTTTCACGGGGCCCAAGTACGGTAGCTGGAAGCGCAGGCAGCGCTGGAAATCCATCTCGTCGGCTTCGACGATGCCGGCTTCCGGGTTCTCGAGCGCCCACGCCATGCCGGCGATGACCGCCGAGCTCACTTGCAGGCCCGTCGCGTTCTGATAGGGCGCGAGCTTTCGCGTTTCCTCGATGGAAAGCTGCGAGCCGTACCAGTAGGCGTTCTTCGCATGCCCGTAGAGCAGCACGCCGAGCTCGTCGATGCCCTCGGTGATCTCGGTCTCGTCATAGATGTGGTGCTCGGGCTGGCGCGCGCCCGCCTGTCCGAACATCTCTTCGAGCGAGAGGATTGCGTCGTTCGACGGATGATAGGCGTAGTGGCAAGTCGGGCGGTACTCCGCCAACGCGCCCTTGCCGATCGAGAAGTAGTCGGCGATCGAGATCGACTCGTTGTGCGTGACGAGTCTTCCGAACTGCGCGCCCGAGGTCGGGCACCACGAGCGAACGCGAGTCGCCGCTCCCGGCTGTTGAAGGTAAATCGCGGCGCCGCAGCCGCTGTCGTGCCGGCGGCCGTTCTCGGGCATCCATTTTTCGAACGTGCCCCAGCCGAGCTCCGCGGGTTGCATCCCTTCGCTCACGAAGCCCTCGACGGACCAGGTATTGACGAACGTCCGCATCGGCTTGATGCGCTTGGATTCCTGCGTGTCGCGCTCGGCGATGTGAATGCCTTTGACGCCGACCCGTTGCATGAGCCGCGCCCACTGGAGCCGCGATCGAGGCATCTCGAAGTCGAGTTTCAAGTCGCGGGCGAGGTCGACGAGCGCCTGTTTCACGAACCAAGACACCATGCCGGGATTCGCGCCACAGCACGAGACCGCCGTGGTGCCGCCGGGCGCCCGCGTTTTCTCGGCGAGGATCGCCTCGCGAAGCGCGTAGTTCGTGCGCGCCTCCGAGCCCTTGCTGGCGTCGAAGTAGAAGCCGGCCCAAGGCTCCACGACCGTGTCGATGTAGAAAGCGCCGAGCTCGCGGCAGAAAGTCATCACGTCGAGCGACGAAACGTCGACGGAAAGGTTCACGCAGAAGCCGGGGCCCGAGCCACTCTTCAGGAGCGGGCTTAAGACTTCCTTGTAGTTCTCGCGCGTCAGTCCCAAGTGCAAAAACTTGATCCCGCGCTCGTCGAGCAGCCGGCGGTCGCGATCGCTGGGATCGATAACGACCATGCGGCTCTTGTCGAACTTGAAATGCCTCTCAAGCAGCGGGAGTGTCCCGCGCCCGATCGAGCCGAAGCCGATCATGACGACCGGTCCTTTAATTTCACCATAGACTTCCGAAGGAACGTGCCCGGTGCGATTTCTACCCATCAAGGAACTCCTCTCTGATCCGCCGGCTCAGAGCCGGGATCTTCTTCACGGTTTCGGGGACCACCAAAATGGTGTCGTCTCCGGCGATGGTACCTAAAACTCCTAGCCCAGAGCGCAGCGTATCGATGTGGCGCGCGACGAGGCTCGCCGAGCCCGGCGTCGTATGCAGAACGATCAACGTCTCGTTGGCGTCGATCTCCGTCACCAGGCCTTCCAGCGAGTGATGCACGCGCGGGGCGAGCAGCTGGTGGTCCTCCGGCATGACATAAACAATCTCGCCTTCGGCATTGGTCGTCTTGACCGCGCCGATGCGCCGCAAATCACGCGACACCGTACTTTGCGTCACGTCGTACTTCTTTCTGCGCAACGCCTCGCAAAGATCCTCCTGCGTGCTCGCTTCGCCTTCGCGAATGAGCTCGCGCAGAACCTGCTGGCGCTCTTGCGTCTCTTTCTTGTTCTCAGCTGGCGTACCCATGCATTTCGTCTTTCCGTTCCGAGGTTTTTTCGAACTTCAATACGGTGCCCACCCGCTCGCGGGAGAGCACCCGGCTGGAATCAACCGCGTTCAAGACTCGCACTTCGCCCACGCCGTTGTCGAGCGCGGTCATCATCGCGAGCACCTTGGTGCACATGCCGCCGGAAATGACGCCCTCGGCGATCATGGCCTGCAGAGTGCTCGGCACGGCTTTCCCCATCGGCTTGCGGTCGCGGTCCAGAATGCCGTTCTGATCGGTGAGAAACACCAGTCGCTCAGCGCCGAGAGCGATCGCGATCTTCGTCGCCGCCCAATCGGCGTTGATGTTGTATTTCTCGCCGCGCGAACCGAGACCGATCGGCGCGACCACCGGTACTTGGCCCTGTTCGAGCAACGCTTCGATCGCCGAGGTGTCCACCTGGTGAACCTCGCCGACGAGCTCGAGCTCTTCATTCAAGGCCGAGCAGTGTAGGATCGCGTCGGCGGCGCCCGAAAGACCCATGGCGGGAACGTCCTGCTCTCGCAACGAGCGGACGACCGCGCCGTTCACGTCCTTCGCTAGCACTTCGTCGATGACCTCGATCATCTCGGGCGTGGTTTTTCGCTGCCCATTGATGAACGTCCACGTGATGCCGCGACGGGTGAGCGCTTCGTTGATTGCTGGGCCTCCGCCATGCACCAAGACGACGAGAAAGCGGCGCTTCGCGTAGCCGCGCACGACCGAGGCGAGCTCTTCTAGAGTCGCCGGGTTGCTCAAAGAAGAGCCGCCGAGCTTGATCACGATGACTTTCTTCATCACGAGTACTCCGTGTTGATGTCGACGTACTTGCGCGAGAGATCGCAGCCCCACGCCGTTGCCGAGTGTTTGCCAGAGGCCAAGTTGATCTCGATCTTCACGATCGCCTGCTTCAAGAGCGCTTTCACTTCCTCGCGGTCGAACTTGATCGGGGCGCCCTTCTCGAAAATCACCACGCCCTGGAGCTTCAAGGTCATCCGGTCGAGCTGCTCCGCCGGCACCTGCTCGGCGCCCAGGCGCGCGAGGATGCGGCCCCAGTTCGGGTCTTCGCCGTGGATCGCCGTTTTGATCAGAGGCGAGAGCGTGACCCCGCGCGCGGCTCTGCGTGCGACGGCGAGATCGCTCGAGCCCTTGATCTGGACCTCGATGAGCTTGGTAGCGCCCTCACCGTCGGCGGCGATCGACTTGGCGAGAAAAATCGAGATGTCCTCGACGACAGCCTCGAACTTCTTCACGTCGGCGTCGCTGACCACCGAAACGCCCGAGGCCCCGTTGGCCATCAGGAAGCTGCAGTCGTTCGTCGACGAATCTCCGTCGACGCTGATCATGTTGAAGCTCACGTCGGCCGTCTTCTTCACGAGCCGGGCCGCGTGCTCCTTCGTGATCTTGGCGTCGGTTAGGATGTAGCCGAGCATGGTCGCCATGTTGGGATGGATCATGCCGGAGCCCTTTGCGATACCGGTGATCCGCACCGAGCCACCCGAAAGGTTCACGACGGCCGCCACCGTTTTCGGTACGAGATCAGTCGTGAGAATCGCGGTGGCGAAGCTTTCGGCGCAGTCGTTGGCGCGCGCGACGATCTCGGGCATCGCCGGCAGTATCTTCTCGACGTCCAGGTGCTCGCCGATCTTGCCGGTGCTCGCGACGAGAATCTGGCTCTGATCGCAGCCGAGCTGTTTCGCCGCCGCGGAAACCATCATGAGGTTACGCTCGACGCCCTCGGCTCCGGTCGCGGCGTTGGCTTGGCCGGAGTTGGTGAGAATTGCGCGGATGTTATCGGCCGGCAAAAGCGCTTGCGTATAGCGCACGGGCGCCGCCTTGCACTCGTTCAAAGTGAACACGCCGGCGGCGACCGCGGGGATTTCCGAGATCAGCATCCCGATGTCGGGACGATAGCGACGCACGCCGCAGTTGACTCCGCTGGCGAGAAATCCTTTAGGCAAAGGCGTTCTGCGTACTCCGGGTCCAGGGGTCATATCTGTGCCTCCAATTCCGCGACTCCCGTCCAAAGCGGCAAGTCGGAAAGGCGGTTGAAGTTTTCGACGGCTTGAGAGGCCGCTCCCTTCAAGAGATTGTCGATACACGAAAAGACGTAGAGCTTTCGCCCGACGCTGGTGAACGAAATATGCGTTCTCCCGGTGCCCACGACCTTTTTGAGCGAGAGCAGCGCGGGCTCCGCTTCGACCGTGCCGAGCGAGACGAGCGGGTAGTCGCCGTAGGCCGCGGCGAACGCGCTCGCGACTTCGTTGGCGCCAATGCCGTCGGCGAGCCGACCATACAGGCCCGCGATGATCCCGCGGCGGACGGGGATGAGCGACGTCGTCAGGTGGAAGTCGATCTCCGTCCCGCCGGCGAACGCGGCCACGGCCTCGCGGATCTCGGGCGAGTGCTGATGCCAGCCCACCTTATATGGAAGGCACTCGCCGTCGACCTCCGAGTAGAGCATATGCTCCGCCGCTTTCTTGCCGGCACCGGTCGTTCCGGACTTCGCGTCGATGACGATGGAGTCCAGCTCGATCAAGCCCGCTTTCACGAGCGGAATGAGCGCGAGCGAAATCGCGGTTGCATAACAGCCGGGGTTGGCGATCAGACGCGATTTTTTTTGCGCGGGTCCCGCCCACGGCGCCAAACCGTAGTCGGCATTGGCCAAGATTTCGGCGGCGTGGTGCTCGAAGCCGTACCATTCCTTATAAGAGTGGCGCTTCAGGCGGAACGCGCCGCTGAGATCGATCACGCGCTTTCCGGCCGCGAGGATCTTCGGCGCCAGCTCCAGCGACGTCTCGGCGGGCGTCGCCAAAAAGACGACGTCGGCGAGGTTCTCCATCAGCTCGGAGTCGGGAAGAGAGCGAACGCTCGAGGCGCCATGCACGTTGAGGATCTTCGAGAGCTCGAACCGGGACGTCGCGAAACAATGCGTGAGAGCCGCATTCGGATGTCGAAGCAACAGTCTCGCCGTCTCGAGTCCCGCGTAGCCACGGGCGCCCACGATCGCACAGGTCACTTCGTCTTTCGCATGTCTTTTCACCGGCTCGGCACCTCCAAATAATTATGCACGTTGAGTGAATAGTTAGGCCGATATTCCAATCCGTCAATGTTTTATTTGCGAATCGTATCCAATCGGCGCATATTTAAACGTAACCTGATCGTGCGGAGTTGATCTGTCAGGAAACGGTCAGAAAAACCAAGGGAGGATTCGTCTATTGAAATTCAAATTCCCGATCATCATCGTGGACGAGGATTTTCGGACTGAGAACGCGAGCGGAACAGGGATCCGCCAGCTTTCGGCGGCGATCGAAGCCGCGGGTATGGAAGTTCTTGGGATGACGAGCTACGGGGATTTGACGGCGTTCGCGCAGCAGCAAAGCCGCGCTTCCGCCTTCGTCCTTTCCATAGACGACGAGGAATTCGGTTCGGGAAGCGAAGCCGAAACCGAAGCCGCGCTGAAAACCCTGCGCGCGTTCATCAAAGAGATCCGGCTGCGCAACGAGGAGATTCCGATCTTCCTTTACGGGGAGACCCGGACCTCCCGCCACATCCCGAACGACGTGCTCAAAGAGCTCCACGGCTTCATTCATATGCATGAGGACACGCCGGAGTTCGTCGGGCGCCATATTATTAGAGAAGCGCGGGCGTACCTGGAGTCGGTGGCGCCGCCGTTTTTCAAGGCGCTGCTCAACTACGCGCAGAACGGCTCCTACTCCTGGCATTGCCCCGGGCACTCGGGCGGCGTGGCGTTTTTGAAATCGCCAGTGGGCCAGATGTTCCACCAGTTCTTCGGCGAGAACATTCTGAGAGCCGACGTCTGCAACGCCGTCGACGAGCTCGGCCAGCTTCTCGACCACACCGGGGCGGCGGCGGCCTCCGAGCGCAACGCCGCGCGGATCTTCAACGCCGATCATCTCTTCTTCGTGACCAACGGCACCTCGACCTCAAACAAGATCGTCTGGCATTCGACCGTGGGGCCCGACGACATCGTCATCGTCGACCGCAACTGCCACAAGTCGAATCTCCACGCGATCATGATGACGGGTGCGGTCCCGGTGTTCTTGACGCCGACCCGCAACCACTACGGCATCATCGGCCCGATCCCCGAGGAAGAGTTCTCGATGGAGAGCATCCAGAAAAAAATAGACAAGAATCCCTTCATCAAGAACAAAAAGAAGAAGCCGCGGATCCTCACGCTCACGCAGAGCACGTACGACGGCATCGTGTACAACGTCGAGACGATCAAGAAGCACCTCGACGGCAAGGTCGACACGCTTCACTTCGATGAAGCGTGGCTGCCGCACGCGGCCTTCCACGACTACTATAAAGACATGCACGCGATCGGAAAGGACCGGCCGCGCGCGAAGCACTCGATGATCTTCGCGACTCAGTCGACGCACAAGATGCTCGCGGGTCTTAGCCAGGCCTCGCAGATCCTCGTCAGCGAGTCCGAGAGCAAGAAGCTCAACCACCACGTCTTCAACGAGGCGTACCTCATGCACACCTCGACGAGCCCGCAGTACTCGATCATCGCCAGCTGCGACGTCGCAGCGGCGATGATGGAGCCTCCCGGGGGCACCGCGCTCGTCGAGGAGTCGATCGCCGAGGCGATGGATTTCCGGCGCGCGATGAAGAAAGTCGACCAGGAGTGGGGCGACGACTGGTGGTTCAAGGTCTGGGGACCTGAAGACATCACCGAAGAAGGCGTCGGCTCGCGCGAGCAGTGGATGCTGAAACCCAAGGACAAGTGGCACGGCTTCGGCCGGCTCACCGAGGGTTTCAACATGCTCGACCCCATAAAGGCGACCGTCATCACTCCCGGGCTGGGCGTCGACGGCGAATTCGCCGCGCAGGGAATTCCGGCGGCGATGGTCACGAAGTATCTTTCCGAGCACGGGGTGATCGTCGAGAAGTGCGGCCTTTACTCGTTTTTCATCATGTTCACGATCGGCATCACCAAGGGCCGCTGGAACACGCTGGTGGCGGCGCTTCAGCAGTTCAAAGATGACTATGACAAGAACCAGCCGATCGGAAAGGTGATCCCGAAGTTCGCGCACGCCCACCCACGCTACGAGCGCATGGGGCTCCGCGATCTTTGCCAGCAGATCCACGACGCCTACAAGTCGGGAAACGTCGCCCGTGTAACGACGGAGATGTATCTCTCCGACATGCAGCCCGCGATGAAGCCATCGGATGCTTTCGCGAAGATGGCGCGCGAGGAAATCGAGCGCGTCGAGATCGATGAGCTCGACGGCAAAGTGACGGCGGTCTTGCTGACGCCGTATCCTCCCGGAATTCCTTTGCTAGTACCCGGCGAGCGCTTCAACAAGGCGATCGTGAACTACCTCAAGTTCGCGCGCGAGTTCAGCGAGCGCTTTCCCGGCTTCGAGACCGACGTGCATGGCCTCGTCACTCAGGTCGAGGCGAACGGCGCCCGTCGCTACTTCGTCGACTGCGTGAAGATGGACTGACCGGTTTTCTTTTTTTCCAAGAGTGTTCTGATTTTCGTCACCGCCCCGCCAGGGCGGTGACTTCAGGCCGGCAGGACGCTGGCCTTCGCCTTGCTAACCTCACATCGCAATATCGAACCGATACCCGAGTTACTTTGAGGAGTAAGGTAATG
>FRDC01004169.1_pt1 | contig 29128 bp, 33 predicted proteins | sample 1106171 | NCBI WGS metagenome assembly FRDC01 (sample SAMEA3930566, study PRJEB13176) | freshwater metagenome | biome: Drinking water system; feature: drinking water; material: water | place: Singapore | collected 2014-12-20 | reverse complement strand
TTCGTCTTTTACACAGAGAAGATTACATCACCGACCAGTGACTGGCCGGGAGCCATGTGCTGTCGGCTGAATGGAGAATTACGAAGAGGCGCAATAGGCACGCAGGCGAGCACTCAGAAACGTTCCGACTCGATCTTCTCCCTCCGGGCTCATGGTCACAACCTTGGCGCCAAACAACAGACCCCGCACCCATCGAACAACGACGCGCCGGATCTCGACCGGCTCATCTGTGTCGGGAAGGGTGAGTCGGACGACCAGTTCCATCCCGGGGACCACTTGATGATCGCCCAAGACACGGAAGCCGTTACGACACAGATTCATCACCGTTCCTTTTCCGAGGAAATCTCCGCCCAGATAGTACGCGGCACAGCGAACAGGAATCCGATGATAGGTCCGGATCACAAACTTGTTGGCGTGAGACATGATATGGTCGGTATCTCCGTGTGGATCGCAAGAATACTGAACGCCTGCTATCGCAATACTGGCGCTGAGCATACGTGGCGGCATGATCTCCCTCCTAGCCCTCTAAAGAGGGGACTCCGTGTGATCACTGATCTTCGGACGTTCCTCGTGTGGCTTGACACCTCTTCTATCCCCATGTTAAATGAACCGTTCTTTAAGATCGGAGAAGGGATGTATGTACGCGATCGTTGAAACAGGCGGAAAACAATATCGAGTGGAAGCTGGCACGACGATTCAGGTTGAACGGCTTTCGGGAGACGCTGGAGCTCAGGTGGAACTCAACAAGGTCCGCCTCGTTCATGGCGATGCCGGCATTCTGATCGGACAACCTTTTATCGACGGAGCCAAAATAACCGCCGAAATCGTGCGGCAGGGTCGGACCCGGTCGATTACCGTGTTTAAGAAGAAGCGCCGGAAGAACTATCGCCGGACCCGTGGGCACCGACAAGGGTTCACGCAGCTGCTGATTAAAGCTATAGCGACGGCCTAAAGCCTTAAGACCATAAGAAGGACTTACCATGGCAACAAACAAGGGTGGCGGATCCTCACGGAACGGTCGCGACAGTAATCCCCAGTATTTGGGCGTGAAGGCCTATGGTGGTCAGACCGTGACGGCCGGCAGCATTATTGTCCGCCAGCGCGGCACCAAATTTTTCCCTGGATTCAATGTGGACTTGGGAAGAGACCATACCCTGTTCGCGAGAATGAGCGGTGTCGTGAAGTTCGAGGGTGGACGCGGCAGACGAAAAGTCAGCGTATATCCTGTTCCGGCCAAATCCTGATTCTTTTTTCTCCTCTGCGCTCCAAACCAGCTGGATAAATTCCCTCTCCCCTTCCGGTCAGGGTCGGGTATACTTTCCCATCGTCGTTGCCATACCGCCCGCGGAACGTTGACAGAACATGTTTGTCGATGAAGCACATATCACGGTACGAGCCGGTCGCGGCGGAAACGGCATCTGCAGTTTCCGGAGGGAGATGTTTGTGCCTCGCGGAGGTCCGGACGGTGGTGATGGAGGCGCCGGTGGTGACATCATCATGAGAGCCTCTCATCGATTGACGACCCTGCTCGATCTCCGTTACCTGAACCATTATGAGGCGCAAGACGGACGAAACGGCGGAGGCTCCAATTGCACGGGTCGTTCCGGCGAAGACCTGACCATCACTGTTCCTGTCGGCACCATCGTCTATGACGATCAGACGAAGGAATTACTCGCGGATTTCATCGATGACGGCCAAACGGCCGTCATCGCCCAAGGAGGACGTGGCGGGAAAGGCAACAGCAACTTTGCCACTTCCGTCAATCGGGTGCCGACGAAGTGCACTCCCGGAACGCCGGGTGAAGAACGATCCTTGCGGCTCGAGTTGAAGCTGCTCGCCGATGTCGGGCTGGTGGGGTTCCCCAACGCCGGCAAATCGACCCTCATCGCCGCCATTTCAGCGGCCCGACCCAAGATCGCTGATTATCCCTTCACCACCCTGATTCCCAATCTCGGTCTGGTTCGATGGGGATCCGACCGAAGTTTCGTCGTAGCCGATATTCCAGGTTTGATCGAGGGTGCTCACGAAGGAAAAGGACTGGGGATCCAGTTCCTTCGCCACATCGAACGCACTGCGTTCTTGCTTTATTTGGTCGATGTCTCGGAATGGGCTCCTGACGACCCCATCGTCAGCTTCGAGACCTTGCGGCGAGAACTTGTCGCTTATGACGAAGGGCTTGCCACCCGCCCATTCGCCGTCGTGCCGACCAAGATCGATGTGATCGGTACGAGCGAACGGCTTGCCGAGCTGCAAACCTATTGCCGTCTCAACAATTATCCCTGCTTGCCGATTTCCTCCGCGGCCAACAAAGGGCTCGATGACTTGATCACGTACCTTGGGAAACGGGTCGATCATATACGAAAAGCACCATGCGAGACAGGGTCTTAGGACAAGCCAAGCGGATCATCATCAAGATCGGCAGCAGCCTAATCGCTTCGCGCGCGGAAGGTCTGCGCCCTCTACAAATTGAACGATTGGCCGACGAAATCACCACTCTCCGAACGCAAGGTCGTGAAGTCCTGGTGGTCTCTTCCGGTGCCATTGTCTCCGGTATCAAAAAGTTGGGGCTGAAGGAGTATCCTAAGAGTCTCCCGATCAAGCAGGCGGCAGCGGCGGTGGGACAGAGTCGGCTCATGTGGGCCTATGAAAAAGCGTTTGAACGCGTCCATACTCAAGTGGCGCAGATTCTACTCACCCATCAGGATCTCGCTGACCGTCGCCGGTTTCTCAACGCCCGCCATACCCTTGCGGCACTCATTGATTTCGGCATCGTGCCGATCATCAATGAAAATGATACCGTCGCAGTTGATGAAATCAGAGTCGGCGACAACGACACCCTCGCCAGTGAAGTGGCCCACCTGGCCGATGCCGACTTATTGGTGATTCTCTCCGATGTCGACGGCCTCTATACGGAAGACCCCCGTAAAAATCCGTCCGCCACATTGATTCCGCTGATCGAGGAGATCACACAAGATATCGAGTGCTTGGCCGGAGTTTCCAGTACATTCGAAGGGACAGGCGGCATGGCAACCAAACTGCGGGCCGCCAAGAAAGTGGGGGAATATGGAATTCCGACGTTGATTCTCAATGGCGAGCAAGCCGGGCTTCTCCCGACGGTCCTCGGTGGCGGGCCAGGCGGAAGCCTCTTCCTTGCTCGTGAACGGCGGCTCAACAGCCGTAAACATTGGATTGCCTTCACGCTTCGCGCTCGCGGCCAGATCCATCTGGACCAGGGTGCCGTGGATGCCCTGACCCATCGGGGGAAAAGCCTTCTGGCATCGGGTATCCTCCGGGTGACGGGATCATTTGAAGCCGGCGATCCCGTCAGTTGTCTCGATGCAGACGGGAAGGAGTTCGCCAAAGGCCTCGTGAACGTGTCATCCGACTTATTGCGTCAGATGAAAGGGCTCAAGACGGCGGACATTCATGACCAGTTCGGTCCCCAAGAGTACGAGGAAGTCATCCACCGAGACAATCTGGTCATCCTGTAGTGCCAAGCCTGGCGTGCTGAGTCCTGAGTCATGAATTCTTCTAGTCCCGAGCCTCGGAACCCAGCACTCGCCTCGCTTCGCCCGCTCAGCGAGGCGATCACCCGGCACTCACCTCTACAACGCCTCGGACTACTGGGTGGAAGCTTTAATCCCATTCACAACGGCCACCTGACCATTGCCCGTCTCGTCCATGAACGGATGCAGCTCTCCCAGATTCTATTCATCCCGACCGGTGATCCGCCCCACAAACGGGACGGCTCCCTGGCTCCGGCCACGGCTCGCCTCGACATGGTACGCCTGGCTATCACGGACAGTCCGTTTTTCAGGGTATCGGACATTGAAATGCAGCGAAAGGGAAAATCCTACTCCATCGATACCGTGCGGGTGTTGCAACAACAGTATGGGTCCGCCACGGAGCTGTTCTTCATCATCGGTCTTGACGCATTTCTCGATTTCCCGATGTGGAAAGACCCGCAGGAGCTGTTGGCGATTTGCCATTTCGTGGTTGTTCCTCGACCGGAACGATCGTTCCAAGCACTGGCCGAGATGTCTCTGCTTCCCGGCCTCAATCCACAGACCCTCGCCCGGCTCGACAGTGGCGCGCTGAACCGGCACGACATCCTCATTCCTTCCTGTCCGGGGATCACCTGCCTGGCTCTCCCCCCCTGTCCGACCTCAGCGTCAGAAATACGATGGAGGGTTCGGAACGGACTCCCGCTGGCAAATATGTTGCCCCCCTCGGTAGAATCCTATATACTCGCTAATAGCCTTTATCAGGAGGAACGCAATCACACGCGCATCTAAGGCCACTGCTCTCGCCGTCGCCAGGGCGATGCTCGACAAGAAGGCTCTTGATGTCCAGGTCCTCCACGTCGCCCCGCTTACTTCAATCGCCGATTACCTGGTTATTGGGTCGGCCGAATCAGACCGACAGACACGCGCAATCGCCGATTCCGTTGTCGATGCACTCTCCCGCGTGGGCCAACGGCCCTTGAGTCTTGAAGGGACAACATCGGGCCAATGGGTCTTGATAGACTGTGGCGATGTCGTCGCCCATGTCTTCAAACAGGAGCTACGGTCGCACTATGCCCTTGAGCGGCTCTGGAGCGACGCACGGTCTATCCCGGTTCCCGACCATGCCCCGGCTTCGGCTGCCACACCGAAGAAACACATGATCCAGACAGCGGCGTCACGGAAGATGGTTTAGCAGGATGTTGAAAAAGTCCTCCAGCCGTTCTCGCGTCGCGCAGAGGCTCAATATGCGGAGAAAAGTACGACGTGTCGCCTCTTCGCTCACTGCCGTCTTGCCGGATGGCTTTTGGACGTCCCGCGGGCTATCCTGATTCGGTCTGTGACTTCCAAGGGATCAAGTGTTCGTGGCTTCAAAAAAGTAGTTTCAAGAAGCGGCTAGGCCATGTTCAAACTCCTGACCACCATTTTTTTCATCAGCGCCGGCGTGTTCATCTACAGTTATTTCCGTGAACTGAATCCCGGAACCGTCGTCGTCCATACCGGGCCAGGGACGGAGTTTGAGCTCAGTCCTGTCACCCTCTCCTTGATTTCCATGGCCTTTGGAGCCGTCCTCGCGACCCTTGTGGTGGGAGTGCAGCAAACCGCACACCTGATTTTGAACTGGCGCAGTAATCGCCTGCTCCGTCGTAAGGAGAAAGTTGATACGCTCCACCGAGACGGAACCCATGCGTTCATGTCGAAACGTACGATGGAGGCCATCTCACTTTTGGAAAAGGCGCTGGCCATCGATCCCAATCGCGTCGATTCGCTCCTGTGGCTGGGGAACATCTACCGATCAGAACAGAATTTTCCTGAAGCCATCCGGCTTCATCAGCAGGCGCAGCGGGTGGACGACCGAAACATCGAAGTCCTGTTGGAATTGGGCAAAGATCTGGAAGACGCCAAGCGCTACGAGGAAGCGCTTCAAACGCTGCAAAAAATCCTCAAGATCGAACCGGACAATCTGACGGCGCTCATTCGGAAACGGAATCTCAACATCCGCATGGAACGATGGAGCGATGCGTTGGAGATACAACACCGCTTGATCAAAGCCAATCTTCCCGCCCCGGAGAAACAGGCGGAAGAAGCCCTGCTGGTTGGATGCATGTATGAAGTCGGGCGGCAGCTGCTCGAACGTGGGCATCCCGACAAAGCCCGGCGATACTTCAGGGGCGCCATCAAGAAGGACCGCAGTTTCCTCCCCGCCTATATCGGCATGGGAGAGATTCTGCTTCACGAGGGCAAAACCAAGGACGCCGTCGAAATCCTGAAAAAGGTCTATTCACGGACGCGAAGTGTCATCATTCTTCACCGGTTGGAAGAACTCTATCTGGATCAAGGCGAACCGAGTGAAATCATTCGGGTCTATCAGGAGGCCTTGCAGCAGGACCCGCACAATCCGGTCCTCCAATTCTATCTCGGCAAGCTCTACTATCGGTTGGAAATGGTGGATGAGGCGTTCGATCTGTTGTCGACGATCGAGGGCCCGCAAGATCATCTATTGGACTATCACAAGATCATGGCCAATCTCTTCTTGCGCAAGCAGCACTTTGAGGAAGCCATCGTCGAATTGAAGAAAGCCCTCAGTTTCAAAAAACGAGTGATCGTTCCATATATCTGCACCCAGTGTCAGCTGGAATCCGTCGAATGGACGGGACGGTGCCGCGGCTGTGCCAAGTGGAATACCCTCACCGCACTGCCCTGGCTGGAAGCCAGCCAGGCCACCACGTCTACAGAGGGAGAATCGTCTTCCACTCCTCCTGTACCCTACCGAGGCATTGCTTCTCCGTTTGAAACCGTGTAGGTTTTCCGCCGGCGTGTGTTGACGTTCAACTAGACGAGCGTGCGGGAATTCGCCTTACGATTGGACCGACCGACAATCAGGGAACGGACCACCACCTTGCAATCTTGTTGAGGATTTCATGAGCTATATGACTTGGGCGGACAAAGCGCTCCACGACCAGCCTCTGACGACAGAAGAATGCCATGCCGTCTTGACGGCACCGGATAATGACCTGCTGGCCTTGCTCCATGCGGCTTTTCAAGTGCGTTCCACGTACTTCGGCCGAACCGTCCGTCTCCAAATGCTGCAGAATGCCAAGAGCGGTGCCTGCCAGGAAGACTGCCACTATTGTTCGCAGTCTTCGATTTCGACCGCCCCGATCGAGCGGTACAACTTATTGCCACAAAAGAAGATGATCGACGGTGCGCGACAAGCCGCCGCCTCCAAAGCCCAGCGCTACTGCATCGTCATCAGCGGGCGCAGCCCGCTGGATCGGGAAATCGATGAAATCGCGGGAGCCGTGCGCTCCATCAAGCAGGAAATCCCGATTCAGATCTGTTGCTCACTCGGCCTGATGAGTGAATCCCAAGCCAAGCGCCTGAAAGCAGCCGGGGTTGATCGCGTGAACCACAACCTCAATACCAGCGAAGCCTTCCACGCGTCGATCTGCACGACTCACACCTTCCAAGACCGGCTGGCGACGATCAAGAACGCGCGTGCGGCGGGATTGGAAATCTGCTCCGGCGGCATCGTCGGCATGGGTGAGAAGGACGAGGACGTGATCGAGCTGGCGATGGCGCTTCGTGACGTCAAGCCGGATTCGATTCCCTTGAATACCCTGCATCCTGTCGTAGGGACACCCCTGGAGAATTGCGACCAGCTGACCCCACAGCGCTGTCTGAAAGTGCTCTGTCTCTTTAGGTTCCTCCATCCCAAGACTGAAATCCGCATCGCGGGCGGCCGGGAACACAACCTGCGTAGCCTTCAACCATTGGCGCTCTATCCCGCCGACTCCGTCTTCGTAAACGGCTACCTGACGACACCAGGAGCACCGGCTCCCGAAGTGTGGGGCATGATCGAGGATCTGGGCTTCAAGATCGAAGTGGAGTACCAGCAGCCTGTCGCTGGCTGATCGTGGCAGTGGACGACCGACCGGTTCGACACCCGCGTTGCATTCTTATTGCCGGGCCAAATGGCTCGGGGAAAACCACGTTCGCGAGAGAATTTCTTCCACGCGAAGGCGCCGTGGTCCACTTTGTCAACGCCGACCTCATCGCTAATGGCCTGTCACCACTCCGCCCAGAATTAGCGGCAAGGCAAGCTGGACGACTTCTCTTACAAAAGCTATCCCGTTTGGCCAAATCACGAAGAAACTTTTCTTTTGAAAGCACGCTCAGTGGGAAAACCTATCTGCATCTCCTGAAGAACTGGAAAGCAACGGGGTACGCGATCAGAATCGTATTTCTTTCGCTGTCATCCCCCCAACTCGCACTACAACGAGTAGCAGCTAGAGTCGAACAAGGTGGACATAATGTCCCGCGCGTAGATGTGATACGGCGTTTCCATAGGAGCTGGCACAACTTTCAGACGCTCTATCGTCCACTGGCCGATACCTGGTCGGTCTATGAAAATTCAGGAGACGCTCCACGACTGCTGGAGGAAGGCCCATGAGGAAAGCAACAAGGAAGAAAGAGACTAAAGCCTTTTCAGAGGCTGTCGGTCGCGCACTCCGCCGAGCTGCCAAGGCGGCTCGGAAAACCGCCAAGATGTATGGGACGCCCATCTACGTGTGGGAAAACGGCAAGGTGGTGGCAAAGAAGCCCTGAGCTTCGAAGCAATGTCAAGCGGTGTTACTCTCAGGCATGGAAATTCTTGGCAACAGATTCTTTCGAGGCCTATTTGCAAGCCTCACCTTACCATCTCTTGTAACACGAGTGGACCATGAGATCTGCAAGAGGCAGGATGCTTCCACACTCCATTTCGGCTAACCAATGAACATGAGCAAAGGAAAGGCCTCTCCCTGTCCTCTGTGTGATGCCGAACTGCTTTCAGCGACTCGCCAGGCTGACAAAGACGCCTATGAGATAGAATGTCGAAGATGCGGGAAGTTTTCCATATCAGGCACTCTTTACTCCTCTCGCGATATTCCTATTGCTTTGAGACCTTGGCTATCTGCCTATACTCGTCAAGGGCATGAACATGGCAAGCTCACAGAGGTGCTAGTCTCATCGAATATTCAGACACTGGGTCAAGCTATGCAGAACATTTCTCCCAAAGATCGGGCTACTGGGTTACTGCAGATGCTCATCAGACGGACAAATCACGTGGGCGCTCCGGTAGAGTTCTCTCCCGAATGGGACTATCCCTTGGCAACTGCGCAAAATTCTCAAGAAGCTATGTTCCATGTTGGGGAACTGAAGACAAAGGGGTTAATCAGATTCCATGACATGACCCATCTCCTCGTGACGCACGACGGCTGGGCTTGGAGCGATCAGACACCCTTATCAATGCCGCTTTCTTCAATGGCGGACACAGATGCACAAAAGGGAAGAAAGCAATGGGACATCTTCATCTGCCATGCGAGTGAGGACAAAGGTGCAGTCGTCGATCCACTCGCAAAAGAATTGCAGAAGCACGGCCTACGTGTTTGGGTTGATCGCTCTGTACTAACAATTGGAGATAGTCTCCGTCGAAAGATTGATGAAGGCCTAGGATGTTCACGTTTCGGAGTCGTTGTGCTTAGCCGAAACTTCTTTACAAAAAGTTGGCCCCAGCGAGAGCTCGACGGGCTAGTACAAAGAGAACTCAGCGAAGGGAAGGTCATTCTGCCGGTTTGGCACAAAGTAACCCACGCTGACATACTCAAATATTCTGCCGTCCTAGCAGACAAGATGGCCATCTCGACAGAGCGTGGTATCCCTATGTTGGCAGAGCAGATTGTCCAAGCGGTTCAGTTACCAACTGGAAACGGAAAGGAGAATAAAATCTCACCACCGGTTGAATCAACCAGCGGAGAGAGCAGCTCAAAGCCTGACCTGAATCGCGTTGCCATTCATACGTCTAAGAAGGATAGTTTACCCTCATTGAGACACGAAACCTCAACGCAGTTTTTCAGCGAGCGATTTGCCAAAGCATTCCCTGGTGTTCGTGGAATTCAGTGGTTTCGCAATCCTGCGGTGGCAATTCGACGCCTTGAGATCTTCTTTACCAAGCCTTATGTGTTTAGGAATGCTCATCCTATTTGGTGGTGGCGTTCAGGTGATATGTATATTCAACACTTCTCGATTTTGTCGAATGATACAGTCCTACTTGATCATCAAGAGCTCAGAATCGAAGAACTAGCTGCGGTGAATGCAGGCTCTTACTATCAAGAGTTCTTGTACATCAAAGCCAGACCCTCGCAGCCATCAGGGCTATATGATACTTCACACATCCCGGATCAGATTGCACTCAGAGGCTATGCGAAAGAGGAGTTCGCACTATTTCGCGGGAAGCCAATAACAAGAGCCGAGTATGACGATGGAGCCGCTGTCATTGATGGCAGCGTCATTGAATTGAACGGTGAAGCACAACTTCGAGAAACATTTCTTACCCCTTACAATCTCATAATTGCTGCTCATGAGAGCCCAATCAACAACAATGACTTTGATGAAGCACGAGTTGAACTGCTTAATCGCATCCTTCGTGGTCAGGCCATTGAAGACCTCACCGCAGCCATTCTCAAACTGCCCAGAAAGGAACACTACAGTAAACAATAGAGAAGCAAGTACAAAGGCATAAGGGATGAAAAGGTCCCGGGGTCTTTTATACCAACGTCAGTCATGAGCCGATTAGTAGTGGCTGATGCTATGGTATCGGAGCTGGTCGTACCGAGTGAGGGGGCGGATTAGGAATTCAGTTGCTGCATCCGTTTGATCGAACAGTAGAGCGCGTAGCCTTGGGCCACCATCCCGGTCACGAGTAACCCCAGTGCGGTCTGCAGCCAATGTGAGTCAGGATGATCCAGTCCGTACATGCCGATGACGAACCCGAGGGCGATGGCGATGATGCCGACGGATCGCGCGATGACACCTCTTAACCACCAATTATCTTTTGATGGAGTTTGAGACAAGACCATGTTTCCACTCTACATCCGTGTAGACAGGGAATCTACTCGTATCTTAGTGGACAGTCCTGTCCTTACTATCTCCCCGGCCAGGACTGGGTTCAATGATCCGGAACCGAACTTCATCCACATAGGAATACGCTGAAGTCTGCTCTCCGGCGAAGAGGCCGCAGCGATAGAGACCTGGCGCCCACCCATTTTTCGGCGAAGCAAGGAGGAAGTATCCTGATCGATCGTTCGTCGTGGTCATGACGCGATCCTGGACCGTTGTCTGGTGATCTTCCGTCATATCGGATGTTTCCAATCCGCATCGTGCGGTCAACGGCACGGCATCGAACGAATCGGATACCAGCTTAAAGACCAAGTAGATGTCCGGTTGTGTGACGGGAAACGTATCGCCCGGATACAGCGGGATAAATTCGTGGGCGCCGGTTGGAAAATCGTCTCGTACGACCTTCGTTGCCGGAATCACAAATCGAAACCAGCTGAAATCCGCATCCCGACCCACGATCGCCGCTCCGGTCTCCAGCGTCTTCTGTGATTTCAGTCTTTCTACGGCCCTCGCAAACAGAGCTTCCTCTGGTAATTCAGAAGTCATGTTGCCTGACTGCTTCTCCGCTTTCGCCTCTTCCTCTTTCAGCTTCACCAGTTCAGGGACGTGGGGCCGTACCTTCTCCAGCCAGCGGGCAATCTTCTCTTTTGCCAGGACACGGGTACCGGCGGGGAAAGGGACATCCTTATTGGCCTGCTCAAATTCGACAGCCGCGTCATACAGCATCTGGAAATGAATGAAGGCTTCCTCCCACCGCTCCAACTCCACATAGCACTGCCCCATCCGAAAGGTCGTGTCCGCAAAGTCTTCCTCGCTGGGATTGAGATTCGACATGTTGCCGAAAACCGCCAGCGCCTGTTCGCATCGCCCCAATTGCATGAGCGTCAGGCCCAATTGGTGCGTGGCGATCGGATCGTCCGGATTGAGCGCCAGCAATCTGCGATAGACCGGCTCGGCCTCCCGAAAGCGGCCGGCTTCGAACAGCTTCCAGGCCTCCGACCGAATGGCAGCCCATTCCTTCAGTTGAGTCGCGGTGGCAGCGGAAGTCAGCGCCGGCTGAAAACGTCGGCCACGTTCCATGGACTCATGGAGTTGCGCCAATTGATTCTTGGCCGGAAGCTCAAGCGGAGAACCTGGCGGTACATGCTGGAGCACGTGGTGGAGGTCGGCATCCGCCCCCTGATAATCCAACACGTCAAAACGCGCACGGGCCAACGCCAGTCGCCAGCCCAGTATGTCCGGCATGAGGTCCACCGCCTGCTTGTACGACTCCAGCGATTCTTCCAACCGATCGAGCTTTCGCAGTTCTTGCGCCAACCGAAAATGGATGAGCGGATTCTCGGCATCGATCCGCGCGATGTTGCGCAGTTCTACTATCGCCTCCTCTTCCTGCCCCCACCGGACCAGCAGGCCCCACTTGGCCCAGCGGACATCCAGCGCAGCGGGCTCCGCAGCGAGCACTCGATCATACGCCTGAACAGCTTCCTTCGAGTCTCGCAACGTAGAGAGAATGTCTCCGCGCAATCTATACAGCGTCATGGCTTCGGGATGGACGCCGATACCCTGGTCCAAGACGTCCAGTGCCGTCGTAATCGCTCCGCTGTCCCATGCGGCGTTTGCTCGCTCTAAGACGTTGTCCGGCAGCATCGCCACATCATTTGCATGGGCGACTGCATTCACGGTCAAGGCAGCTGCGAGAGAAGCAGCGTACACCATAACAGCCATGCACGGGAGACTCGGTTGAGGATTGTTACACATTCGCAACGGTCCGGATGTATTCATATTCACGAGGGTACGGTGCAGAAATCGACTATATCAGGAACCTCGGCGCGGGAAAACCGCGCGTGGATCTGTGTCTTTTCTATGGATGTTACAATACATCATGCTTTTTTCTTTATCAGAGTTGGTCGAAGTTCAAGGGCTTCAGTACCTCCCCGATTGGATCACGACTGATCAAGAACAGGATCTCCTCAATCATATCCGCACTCTCTCCTTCTCCGAAGTGCGGATGCACGGAGTGACCGCGAAACGACAGGTCGTCCATTTCGGCTGGAATTACGGTTATGATTCGTGGCAGCTCTCTCCGGCAGATCCCATCCCATCGTGGCTGGTGTCTATCAGAGAACGAGCAGCTTCATTGATCAGTGTTCCTGCCGAGACCGTCGAAGAGGTCCTCATCAGCCGTTATGCACAGGGAGCCGGCATCGGATGGCGTCGGGATGCGCCGATGTTCGGCCCATCGGTCGTAGGCATCTCGCTGGCAGGGGTGTGCCGCATGCGGTTTCAGCGAATGATAGGAGCGACGAGAAGAACAACCGAAATCCTCCTCGCACCGCGTTCGATCTATGTCTTGGCAGGCGCGGCCCGCTTTCAATGGCAGCATTCCATCCCACCCACCAAAGAACTGCGCTACTCCATCACCTTCAGAACTGTGAGAAAGAAGCCGTAGGAAACACTGAATGATTGACCACACAGGGCGTTTTGCGTGCGGCCCATTCTTGACGACGGTCATGTCCCCCCCACCCATTGGTATTCCTTGTCCGTCTATGCGCACCTTAGATGTTGATAGCCGATGATACGTTGAGTCACCCGCCGTACCGGCGCGGTTTATCTGAATCCCATTGCTGTTCCATTCAGTTCCTTGACCCGCCTTCATGATCCCGCTAGTCTGGCTACGTCAACCCAAGAGGACAATTCTTCCGGAGGTGCCGCGTGATTCTGGTCACAGGTGGGGCGGGATATATTGGGTCTCACACCTGCGTCGAGCTGCTCCAGGCGGGACACGACATAACCGTCTTCGATAATCTCTGCAACAGCCATCCTGAATCCCTCGAACGTGTGCAACGGATTACGGGGAAACGGCTCCGCTTCATCCGTGGCGACATCCGCGACCGGTCGGCGCTGGTGGAAGCGTTGCGCGACAGCGGCGCGCAATCGGTGATTCATTTTGCCGGTCTCAAAGCGGTCGGCGAGTCGGTCCAACAGCCGCTGACCTATTACGACAACAACGTCGTCGGTTCGTTACGTTTGTTGGAGGCGATGGGCATCTGTGGGGTGAAAACGCTGGTGTTCAGTTCCTCCGCCACGGTATACGGCGACCCACAACGGCTGCCGCTGACGGAAGATCATCCGCTCTCGGCAACCAATCCCTACGGGCAGACGAAACTGACGGTGGAACACATGTTGCGGGACCTGCAGCGGAGCGCCCCTTCCTGGCGCATCGGTATCCTTCGCTACTTCAATCCAGTCGGCGCGCATGCGAGCGGATTGATCGGGGAAGACCCGCAGGGCACGCCGAACAACCTGATGCCATTCGTGGCGCAGGTGGCGGTCGGCCTCCGTCCGCATCTGAACGTGTTCGGGGATGACTACCCAACTCCCGACGGTACCGGGGTGCGCGACTATATTCATGTCGTGGATCTGGCCCTCGGACATCTCAAAGCCTTGGACGCACTCGGACAATCAACGCACCATGCAGAATGCCTCACGGTCAATCTTGGAACCGGGACCGGATACAGCGTGCTGGATATTGTGCGGGCCTTCGAGCAGGCCAGCGGCAAACGGGTGGCCTACAAGGTTGCGCCTCGCCGGTCCGGCGACGTTGCGGCCTGTTATGCCGATCCAAGCCAGGCGGCGGCCTTTCTCGGCTGGAAGGCTGAACGCAACCTTGCCGACATGTGCGCCGACGCGTGGCGGTGGCAAAGCCGCAATCCTCACGGGTACAATCCTCCCTCTTCAGCGACCTAAACCGTTTTTGAGGTGCTCCATCGAACGTCGTGCAGAAGGTGGGCACCGTGATACACTGCCCATCAGATGTTCGATATCGTCCTCTATCAACCGGAAATTCCCCCCAATACCGGCAATATCATCCGTCTCTGCGCCAACACCGGCGTGCGACTCCACTTGGTGAAGCCGTTGGGTTTTTCGCTCGAGGACAAACAATTGCTACGGGCCGGATTGGACTACCATGAGTTTGCCACGCTCAGCGTGTACGACAGTTGGGTGGAGTGCGCCGACCAATTCGACGCTAAACGCCTGTTCGCATGTTCCACAAGGGGAACCAGACGCTACGACCTGGTTCACTACGCTCAAGGTGATGTGTTCATCTTCGGTCCTGAAACACGCGGACTACCGGCCGCGCTGCTTGAATCGTTCGAGGCGGAACGGCGCATTCGTCTCCCCATGCGCACGGAAAGCCGCAGCCTCAATCTTTCGAATGCTGTCGCGGTCATTGTCTACGAGGCGTGGCGACAGAATGGTTTTGAGAACGGGTTCTGACGTTCATTCTTTTGAGCACAAGACAGCTTCATGGCCTCGGCATTCTCTCACGCGTTCGTCGCGCTCGTCCTGGGCAAAAGCTTACGTTATCCTGCAATGACATGGCCTGTCCTTCTGACAGGTGCCGTGTGTTCCATCGTGCCGGATCTCGATGTCATCGGATTTGCCTTCGGCATTCGTTACGGTGACCTCTGGGGCCATCGCGGCATGACCCATTCACTGTTCTTCGCCGCCTGCCTCAGCGCCGCGCTCGTCGCACTCGGCCATCGGCAAGAATCGTTGAAGATAAAAACCGGAGTCGGGATCTATCTCTTTCTCTGCACGGCGTCACATGGGGTGCTCGACGCGCTGACGGACGGAGGGCTTGGCGTGGCCTTCTTTTCTCCATTTGACCCCACCCGATACTTTTTCCCGTTTCGACCGGTTGCCGTGTCTCCGATCGGCATTGGTCAGTTCTTCAGCTCCGAGGCTTTGCGCATCCTCGCCAGCGAGATCCAATGGATCTGGCTCCCAACTACCCTGACCTTCCTCATTCTACGAGGGGTTCGATACTTGTGGTTCCGTCGGTTGTGGCAGAATGGTCCGTAGGCAACTCCAGCACCTGAACCACACCAACAGTGAGATCTAAATATTAAATGATCAATTCTACGAGTCCGTAAACGGGAAGCTTCCTGCCCCCATACTCCAACTCGCCATCGACCACGACCATCGAGAAGCCGCCGATCGCGAAGTTCCAGATGCTGGTTCTGGCTGATTGTTTGAGAATCAATGCAGCCGGCCCCTGTGGTCCTGTCCAGGTGATACGCCAAGCGGTCGGCCAGCGATACAAGCCCCTCGCCTGTTCACGGTCGAGCACTTCGACGTTCATATCCTTCATCGTGTCCGTTACGGCGTTGAAAACCATAAATCCGTCGAGCCAGCCCATCAACGGGGCCAGTCGCTCACTGCGCTGGCGATGCAGATACACATCACCGTCCGTGCCTATTTTGAGATAAAACCCTTGGTATTCCTTCCACAGGTCCCAGTACGTCCGTGTGAGGCGGTTGAAGTCCGGCATCATGAAGTACTCATGGATGACCCGTCCGGGTATGACTCGATCTCGCCAGGTGAGGACAGCCGGTGCCGAACCCATCCAGATTGCCGCACCGTCACTCCGCCGACTGGTTCGCAATGGAATCGGCTCAATTTTCAACATGAGCCGATTACTCTCGCCCATAATCGTCATGCCCGTTTTTGATGTCCCCTGAAATCGGAAGAAGGGTGAGCCGGGGATCGTCTTGAGCTCTTTCCCGGTATTCTCATACCGGCTGTTGCCATCCAGCCGCGCCCATCCGGTTTTCTCATCATACAGGACCAAAAAGTGCTGCGCCTGATAGGCGTCCCCGTCTCGCCCGCGACTGTTGTCGAGCGCGAATGCCACTTTGCCTTGACCGTCGTGTCCGACGAAGGAGAAGTAATCGGAAACATAGATAAGCGGCGAATCAGGAAGGTGGTCATGCAAAGCGCCTATTGGAGATTCGCTTGCTGCGTAAACCGGGGCAGTAACCACTCCAAATCCAACTGTCATGAGAACGCCGAGAAAAGCGCTCATCTATTTCCCCACACTCCGCCAGGTGACTTCTTCCCAGCAGAGATGGACAAAGATTTCAAAAGGAGGGAAATTGTTCGTGTTCTGCTCTTTCGAGCGGACCCATAGGTCGATTTCCATCCCGGCCGGATCCGTTTCGCCGCCAGGCAGCGAGCGTTTCACCGGATAACGGACCTCGTGGGTCTGTGGATCCCGAGACCGTTCCATCACCATAAAATGGGCGTCGTAATCCTTGTAGAGCACGTCCCCGTTTTTAAACACCGTCGCCGTACCCCAGCCACCGAGATAGAGCCACGTCTTCGGATAGAGAGGGTCGCCGTTCCCGGAATCGCCATGTTCATAGATCCTGGTCGCGATACCGCCGTCCTGAAACGGTGCCTTTGCGGCGAACCGATCCATGACGATGCGATATCGATCAGGGCCCTCTGTAAACTCAGCGATAACGTGTCCGCTGTTCGTGCGTTCATCAACGTCGATATTGATCGTCCCTTGCACCGACTGGAGTCGTTTCCCAGCGTAGTCCATGTGATCCCACGGCGAACGATCGTTCATACTGCCTATCAGAAACGCCTGTTGGCCGGTCAGGTGAAACTGTCCGCTGTAAGACGGATGTTCCTCCGCCTTGAAGATGCGCGTGCCTTCATCGTCTTTCGGCGTGCCGAATTGTCCGGCCATGACGATCGGCACACAGAGAAACACGATGGCCGACACAGTTGAACCCAGTGTGCGGTATCCAATGGCCATGGCTTATCCTTTCGACGAAGAGTTATTGACGTGCAGTGCCCCATCGGCGATGAAGAAATCGTTCAACCGGAGCGAACAGCGTCTTATCGACCGCCAGTCCGATCATGACAATGACGAGCATGACGCCGATCACCTGATCCATCGCATGCAACTCTCGTCCATAATGTAACAGATGGCCGAGGCCGAAACCGGTGAGAATCGTCACATAGATTTCCGCGGCCATCAACGATCGCCACGCAAAAGCCCAGCCCTGCTTCATACCGCTCAAGAGAAAGGGAAGCGCCGCCGGCAAAATCACATGCGTCCAGGTGTGAAAGCCGGACGATCCCATACTGCGGGCTGCACGGCTGTAGATCGGAGGAATTGTCCGCACACCGGTATCGGTGGCGATGATCAAGGACCACAACGTCCCCATTACCACAACGAACAGCATGGCTGCTTCCGTTTGCCCAAACCAGAGCAGGGCCAACGGAACCCAGCAGACGCTCGGAAGCGTTTGTAGGCCCAATGCCAGGACACCGATCGTGTCCTGAGACCATCTGAAAGACGCAGTGAGGAGGCCCAATGGCAGGCCGACAAGAATTCCCAGCCCGTATCCGACGAGAAGGCGTCGCACCGTCACCTGAGTGGCCTCCAACAGGGTGCCGTCTTCAACGGCGGACCACAGATAGACCACCACATTCGTGGGTGACGGCAAGAGTAACGGTGACCAGATCTGGGCATTGACGGTCAGCTGCCACAGGCCGATCAGCAGTGCAAAAAAGAGAGACGCCACCGCCCACCGTGCGATCATCCCGTCACCTCCGTCTGCACATACCCCTTGAGAACGCGAGTGATCTCCGTCGAATAGCGGGCTAGATCCACACTATTGATATCACGCGCGCGAGGAAGTGGAATGGAGAATTCCTCTCTGATCCGTCCCGGATTCGGCGAAAACAGGATGACTCGATCACCCAAACAGACGGCTTCCCGCACGTTATGCGTGACGAAGACGATGGTCTTGCGATGTTGACTCCAGATGCGCTGGATATCACCATAGAGCTGTTCGCGAGTCAGCGCGTCCAGCGCCCCGAACGGCTCATCCATCAAGAGCACGCTGGGGTTCGGCGCCAACGATCGAGCCAGCGCGACACGTTGTCTCATGCCGCCTGAGAGCTCATGCACGTTGGAGTGCATAAACCGCTTCAGCCCCACGAGTTCCAAAAAATATTCGGCCTTCTCACGGCGCTCCGATGCGCTCAATCCCTGAACGAGCTTAAGGCCGAACAAGACATTTCCAAGCACCGTGAGCCATGGGAACAACGCGGCCTCTTGAAACATCATCAACCGATGCGGCCCCGGCCCGATGATGGTCAGTCCATCTGCTTGCACGGTTCCATGGTCCGGCCGTTCGAGACCCGCGATCAGGTTCAACAAGGTGGACTTTCCGCACCCGCTCGGGCCGACGAGACACACGAATTCGCCCTCTGCGATGCGAAGCGTCACATCGTCCAGCGCCTGAACATGCAGTGAACTGGTCCGAAACCACTTCGAGACATGTTCCAACACAAGCTTGGTCGGAGTCGTATCTGGAGAAGAAACCACGGGTTGCATGTCAGGGCAACCTTTCGATGAGCCTGGATAGATCTGGAATGGTGCGGATGAACCCTGCACGCTGGGCGTTACTCACGAATTGCTGAAACTCTTCAAGTGACACATCCGGGCGCAGGGTGATACGTTTCCACGCCTGGGCGACCAACTCGGCCGAGACCTTGGCCTGTGTCTCGACGGTCAACTCCTCCAGAACCATCTTCTTGGCCTCCTCCGGATGCGCGAGAATCCAGGCAGTGAGCTCGCGATGGGCCTGGACAAACTTTCGCGCCAACTCCGGTTTGGTCTTCACGAATTTCACCCCTGATACGAGAACGGTGACGCTTTCCTTCGACTGTTCGAGCAACACCTTGCCTCCGGCTTCATGTTCAAGGCGAGATACCCACGGCTCAACGGTCCAGACCGCATCGAGCTTTCGTTGTTGAAACAAGGAGATCTGATCCGGATTCGGCGTCGGGACGATGAAGGTCTCCCCGCCGGTCTGTGTGACTCTCAATCCACCGTTGGCCAGCCAGGCGCGGCAGGCAATATCCTGGGTATTGCCGAGTTGTGGCGTCGCGATGGTTTTCCCACGGAAATCTGCCGGCTGTTTGAGCCCGGAATCCGGCTGGACCACCAATGCGGCACCCCCTGCAGCAGCACCGGCAAGGATTCGAATCTCTTCTCCATTCGATTTTGTGTGGGCATTCAACGCCGGATTGGGTCCCACATAGGTCAGGTCGATCGAACCGGCTAAGATTGCCTCTATCGCACTCGGACCGGCATTGTAGACATACCACTCAATCTTCACATCTTGACCCAGGCGCTCCTCGAACCAACCCTTTCCCATCCTGGAAAGATGCTGCGCCACGAGACTTTGCACATGGGTAATGTTCGGGAAATGGCCGACACGAATGGTCTCCTCTGCCGACACTGGAGACACACTTATGAGGAGGCAACTGATTCCCAAAAGAAGTGCAGGTGCTTTCATTTTCTTCCCAACCTCTACGTTTTTATATTTGGCTCCAAAGTCACGTTTGGCTCCAAATTCACGGCATACTACACTATTCCTATCGTAATTTGTAATAAAAATTTTATAGTTTTAACATATTGTAATAATTACTTATATTATGCTCTTCCAGTTTATATACTTGACATCAATCAATTATTATTGCTATCAGAAAACATGGTTGTTCCCGAACTTGACTCAGCAATACCCGCACAATTTTCCAATCGCCTCAAGGCGATTCGCATAGCCCGAGGCCTTTCTCAGAGCGATCTTGCCGCGCGAACCGGCATGACTCGGCAAGCTGTTTCAGCCATTGAATCAAATCTGTACTTGCCATCGACGGCTGTTGCTCTCCAGCTGGCCGCAGTACTCGAATGCCGCGTGGAGGACCTGTTCAGCCTGGCTCCTACCGAGGACATCATTGAAGGCGAGCTCATCGGCCATCTCCCTCCAGCCGAGATGAGGACTCAACCAATCCGGGTCAAAGTCTCCATGGTCGGCAAGCGAACGGTCGTACGTCCTGTCACCGATTTAGGCGAGCAACTGTCCTTCGCCATCCCCGCCGACGGATATGTCACCGAGACAGACGGCAAGCCGGCCGGCAGCCCGGTCCGCGTCACACTCTCTCGCGATCGAGACGCGATCGAACAAGAAATCTCCGTGGCCGGTTGTGACCCCGCGATTTTTTTGCTTGGCGAACACCTGCGACGGCAGAAAGATCACACCACGGTCGTGGGTTGGACGATGGGCAGCATGGCGGCACTCCAAACTCTGCAACGCGGCGAGGTGCATATCGCCGGCATGCATCTCTTCGATCCGGTGACGGGCGAATCGAATCTGCCGTTTCTCAAGCGATCACTGAAAGGATCCGGCTACGAGGTCGTGACTTTTGCGACTTGGGAAGAAGGATTTCTCGTTCGACGAGGCAACCCCCTGTCCATTCGCACGGCAGCCGATCTTGCAGAACCAATGGTGACGCTCATGAATCGCGAAGAGGGTTCTGGGGCTAGACTGCTGCTTGATCAGCGGTTACGGACATCCGGGATAGAACCGGCGCAAGTTCGTGGGTATGACCGTATCGCATCCACGCATTTCGATGTTGCAAGGGCCATTGCCCAACGTCAGGCTGAAGCGGGAATCGGAATTCGATCCGCCGCACAACTGTTCGACCTGGATTTCGTCCCGCTTCAGGCAGCGCGCTATGACCTGGTGGTGCCCAAGTCGTACCTCAAGTCCCATCCGACCTTGACGCACCTTTTTGAGACGCTGGCCAGCCGCCCATTCCGCAACGAGATTGCCGCGCTTGGAGGATACGACACCGGCGAGACCGGAAAGGTTCAAGCATGGCGCGCCTGACGAGCAAGCCTTTTTACTACGTCCTCCTCAGCGCGGTCGTTTTTCTGACGGGAGTCGGCTCGGCGAACGCCGTCGACTATGGCGAGCTCGTTGAGAAAGACGGAAAATGGGAGTTCAAGAACACGGAAGACCCTGTGCTCAAACTCATGCACGATAAGCACGTGATCACCCATGACGGCTATTTCAAAGCGATGGATCAAACCGGAAAGAATTGGATCGAACCGGCCGATGCCGTGCTCAATCGGCGGCGGGAGATCGACTGGCTTCGCTACGAAAAGACCGCCCTCCGCTTGCCGGACTGGATCGATCTGGGTCTCGAAAACCGAACTCGGTTCGAGTCGTACGACCATCCTTGGCGCGCAAGCCAGACAGTTGGAAACGGACGGACGGACGCACAAATCGCCCTCCGCTCACGGCTCCGGTTCGGATTGGGCGGAAACGGTCCTCTGCGATTCCTGTTCGAGGGCCAGGATTCGCGTTCGTTTTTAGACAAAGACCTTGGTGATTTCCGTGATGCGACCACGGTCAATGAGTTTGACATTTTGCAGCTATTCGGATCGCTGACCCTGCACAATACATTGGGCAGCGGCCTCCGGACCGATTTTCACTTCGGACGCATGACCATGGACTTCGGGAGCCGACGGTTGATTGCGCGCAATGCCTTCCGAAACACCGTCAATTCCTTCGATGGGTTTCATTGGCAAGTCAGCCAGGGCCAAGTCTGGCGGCTCAGGGCCTTCGTGGTGGAGCCGGTGCTTCGGGACGATGTGCGACTCGATCAACAGAATAGCAAGTTGTTCTTCTGGGGAACATACTTGGAGGCTCGGCAGTTTCCCTGGTTCCAGATGGACGCCTACTACTTGGGATTGAATGATAAGCGCGTGGCGAACGTGGCGGACCATCGAACGTATTCCACGTTCGGCGGGCGCCTGTATAAAGATCCCAAACCGGGAGAGCCGGATTATGAGATTGAGACCACCTGGCAGATCGGAACCAGAGGAGCGACCGACCACTTCGCCTATCTCCAACACTTGGACCTCGGATATACGTTCAATATTCGCTGGACGCCACGGGTTCTCTTTCACTTCGACTACGCCAGCGGAGATCGCCGGCCGGGCGATAGCCAGGATGAAGGATTCGATTCGTTGTTCGGCGCTCGGCGTTGGGAGTACGGACCGACCGGCATCTGGGGTCCATTTGCCAGAACGAACTTGATTTCACCCGGATGGCGAGTGATCGCCGTCCCCGCAAAAGACTGGATGGTGCAGGTCAAACATCGTGTCTGGTACCTGGCTCAAGCCGAGGGCGAATTCGGGAATTCCGGCCTGCGGGCTCCCAACGGGCAAGCCGGCTCGTCGTTAGGGCACGATGTCGAGCTCCAAGCACAATGGGCCCTCAACGCCAACCTCGATTTCGATGTCGGATACGTCCATTGGTTCAAAGGCTCGTACTTTGACAACCCCGCCATCCTTGCCCAATTACCGGCCGGCGGAAACAAAGATAGTGATTATTTTTATGCGGCCGTACGAGTGAGGATCTAGAAAGGGCTGACCATGAAACAGCGGTTTCTTACATGGTGCATGTTTGTCGTGATCGTGACAGGTGTCACACCGGCTCTCGCTGATCAGGCCTTGGTCGCGGTCGCCGCCAACTTCATTCCTCCGTTCCGAGAACTGGCGATAGAATTTGAAACGACGACCGGCCATACGCTTCGAGTCGCTGCCGGATCATCCGGAAACTTCTATTCACAAATCAAGAACGGCGCGCCGTTCGACGTATTCTTATCCGCCGACGGGGAACGGCCCAAGCTCCTGGAAGAGGAAGGATTGGGCGTCAAGGAGTCTCGATTTACCTATGCAATAGGCCGTCTCGTCCTCTGGAGCCCCAATCTCGATCTCATGAAGGGAGAACAAACCCTCCGCTCAGAACACTTCAAACATCTGGCCATCGCAAACCCCAAGACGGCTCCCTATGGAGTTGCAGCCATACAGACGATGCAGAAGCTCGGAGTCTGGGAAAAGGTACGGCCTCGGATTGTCATGGGAGAGAACCTCGGGCAGACCATGGGATTCATTGAATCCGGGAATGCCGAGCTGGGCTTCGTGGCCTTATCTCAAGTCATCGACCCGAACATCAAACATAAAGGAGCTCGCTGGGATGTACCGAAACATCTGCACGAGCCCATCAGGCAAGACGTCATCTTACTGACAAAGAGTCAACAAAACCCGGCCGCCAAAGCGCTCATGGAGTTTCTCGGGAGCCCGACAGCACAAGCGATCATCGAACGCTATGGCTATGAGCTGAAGTAGCAGCAGGAGACCAATGACGGACGTCGATCTGAGTGCCTTATGGGTGACCTTGCGGCTTGCCGCCACGACGGTGATCGTGCTCCTGCTCATCGGGACGCCGCTCGCCTGGTGGCTGGCCCATACCCGTTCACGCATCCGACCCATCATCGAGGCGCTGGTGGCACTCCCCATCGTACTTCCTCCCACCGTACTCGGGTTTTACCTGCTCATCGCGCTCGGTCCACATGGACCATTTGGACGAGTGGCAAACCTAAGTCTGGCGTTCACATTCACCGGACTGGTCATCGCCTCGGTGTTTTACTCCATGCCCTTTGTGATCCAACCTCTCCAGGGTGCATTTGAAGCCGTCGGGAAAGCCCCCTTGGAAGCAGCCTGGTCACTGCGCGCCTCGAAACTCGATGCCTTTCTGACCGTGATTTCGCCGATCGCCTTGCGGGGATATATCAGCGCCGTCGTGCTCGGATTCGCCCATACGATAGGCGAGTTCGGCGTCGTGCTGATGGTCGGTGGATCGATTCCTGGGCAAACACGAGTCCTCTCCACCACGATCTTTGAGCATGTGGAAGCCATGGAGTATGGCCAAGCCCATGCGATCGCTGCCGTCTTGTTGACCTTTTCGTTTCTCGTGTTGCTGGCCGTGTACGTCGCGAACCGTCGGTTTCCCATCCACGTCTCATGAATCGCTTGCTCGCACGATTTGACCTGCGATTGTCGGCCTTCCACCTGAACGTGGATATCGATGTGCCGACATCGGGCATTACGGCCATCTTCGGGCCTTCCGGATCTGGGAAGACCACGCTCTTACGATGCCTCGCGGGGCTCGAACGGGCACCTCGTGGCTTCATGCAATTCGGCGAGGAGGTGTGGCAGGACGAGGGCCTCGGGCGCTGCCTGCCGCTCTACGAACGTCCGATCGGGTATGTCTTTCAGGAGCCGCGCCTATTCCCTCACTACAATGTCCGTTCGAACCTCCTCTATGGCTATCAACGCATTTCTCCTGAAGCACGCCGAATTACGCTGGAACAGGTGGTCGAGATTCTCGGAATCGGCCATCTGCTCGATCGCCGCATTCACAAGCTCTCCGGCGGTGAGCAACAACGAGTGGCGATCGGTCGCGCACTGCTGACCAGTCCCAAACTACTATTGTTGGATGAACCGCTCGCTTCGCTCGATTTTCAGCGGAAACAAGAATTGCTTCCCTTCATCCGTCGGCTTCACGAGCACCTACGCATCCCCGTGCTCTACGTGAGTCATGGACTAGCCGAAATTCTTCAACTGGCAGACCGTGTCATCCTTCTGAAAGAAGGCCACGTCGTCGGCGCAGGCACGCTCAATGAGGTGTTCACGGCATTGGACTTCAGAGGAACGTTGGGACCCCATCGAATCGGCGCTATCTTGGACGCTCGCGTGACCGGTCACGATCCTCAGTATGGGTTGACTCAGTTGGAATGCATGGGCCAATCGCTGTCCGTGCCGCTCCAGCCTGTCGCAATCGGACAGCCCATGCGCGTACACATCCTGTCCAGCGACGTCACCCTCGTCGTCGGCCGGATCAATGCCCCCACCAGCGTGCTGAATATTCTTGACGCGACGATCGTCGAGATACGGGAAATCAATCACACGTCGGTGGACGTGCTGTTGGACATCGGAGCACCGCTCGTCGCCAGCATCACGAAAAAATCGCTGGTGACCTTGGGACTGAAACCGGGCCAGCACGTCTTCGCCCATATCAAAGCCGTAGCCCTGAATGAAGAGTTAATGGAATAGCGATACTCTCCCCAGTTTCTGTGGATAAACCTGTGCGCAACTCTCCCCGTGATGCAGGAATCGATGAAATACGTCTTGCGGGACCTTTTTGCCTATTTTTTAATCATTGTATGAAGGCCAATATATCCCACTACATCTTGTGGCTTTGGATCCCTTTGTAATTGAAAAGCTGAAAAAGTCGGCTGCTTCTATGCCCGAACCATGTTTGTCCGCTCCCAGCTGAGCGATCTTCTTCCAGCAAAAAAGTTGTCCACAGGGGCTTCACAAATATCCCGACTATCCTCTTGACAGACATGCAGGAAGATGTTACCAATGGATACAGCATGAGATCACAAGACCTCAAACACATCCGAGAAGAATTAGGCCTTACGCAGCAACAACTCGCCGAGGCCCTCCACACGACTCGGGTCTCCGTGGCGCGTTATGAAGCCGGTATGCGAAGGATTCCCGGGATCGTCTCGGTGGTGCTGAACCAATTGCGACGCAAGACGGCCGTTCCAATGGCCGGTTTGGTGGCAGCCGGCTCCCCGATCGAACCGGTGCCGCAATCGGAACTCGTGGACATCCCTCCGAGTATGTTGCGAAGCGGAGAGACCTTCGCCTTAAAAGTCAAGGGAGAGTCCATGAAAGACGACGGCATTTTACCCGGGGACCTCGTCGTGGTGCGCAAACAAGGCACGGCCAAAAACGGGCAGACCGTCGTCGCCTTGGTGAATCGCGAGGCCACGATCAAGACGTATTTCAAGAAGGAAGCACACATTGAACTTCGTCCCGCCAATGAAACGATGCAGCCGATCGTGGTCCGGCCATCGGATGAGTTTCAGATCGAAGGACTCGTCATCGGCGTCATCCGGCATTGTGCCGTCTAGCCCAAAGGAGGAACGATGCTCGCGACAGAATCAATCTCTCTCACGAAAGACCAATTGATGGATTTGGAACGATCCGTAGCAGCGCTGGACAACCGATTGCAGAGCATCCAGCGGGAACTGCGGCAAAGCCACGTCGGCTCTCTGTTAGAACGGTTCCGCGGCTTGATGAAATCCAAGCGGGATAGAGGCTTCATGTCGGCAGTCTGCAACCGACGTGTCCGTTCAAATACAAAACTGGGAACACATGATACTCCAAGAGCCTAGGGCGCCATTGATGACACCAGGTCCCTGCTCTGACTGTGGAATGGTCGTGGAGCACCGGATGGAATCCATCGACGGGTTGACCCACTCCACGGTTCACCTCTGCCCTACCTGTTGGAACGCCTCTCGGCAGCGGCAAGCCTTCGCGGGCGGATGTTGCGGATAACCGAACATGACGACCACAGAAGCCAAAGAAGGAAGGCCTCCATTACCGAACACGGATGGGAAGCGTTTCAGCCACAGAAAGCGTGCTCCACGTCCGACAACGTTGACGTGCGGCAGAGAAGATCCAGCCCACCCGGTCGTTTCGCTGCATGCATCCGATCGGCTGACCCTGCTGTATGGTCACCCCGCCGTGTCGAAAATAGCCCTCCAGGCTCTTGTCGATTACGCCCTGTCCGGACGCCCCGTTGTGTATCTCGACGGAGTGCATACGTTCGATGCGTCTCTGGTCGAGCGGTCGGCGAGAAACCGCCGGCAGCCGCCGTCGAAAGCGTTGGCGATGATCCATGTGGCACGAGCCTTCAACGCACAACAATTGGAACGGTTGATGTCCCATTGTTTGGTCGACGCGCTGGAGCGCTATCACGCGAGCACGGCGCTGATCTCCGGCCTCATTGAAACCCTATCCGCCGCCGGCCTGACCGATATGGACGTCGACCGGCTGGTGGACCGGATGGTTGAATCGGCGCGTCACGTGACGCGCCAGGGCTTTTCATTACTCTGCCCCTGCCCCGCCGTTCCAAGACCCATGGCGCCCACCCATCGATTGTTTGCGGCGTTGCGCGCGATGAGCCATCGTTGCATCCATGTGCACGAGGTGCAGGGCATCGTGACGGCGGAGGAATTCTTATGTGACGCCACACCCCTTTATGACGGTCCTGGTGAAGCATCGGCGTAGATCACCCTCCCCTTCCAATCTTCTCGTCAGTGCGCTACAGTTCGGCCTACGCCCCCGTAGCTCAGTTGGATAGAGCAGCGGTTTCCTAAACCGCGGGTCGTACGTTCAATTCGTATCGGGGGCACCAATTTTTCAATGGCTTAACTGTCCGTTCATGCAGTCGAAGGGTCTAACTGTGCTCAGAACTGTGCTCTACTCACCGGTATATAGACTGGCTGAATAGGTTTAATGAGCGATATTGATGATATGTCGCTGGAATACCTACTTCATGCTACCAAAGATGAATTAAGATACCCTCCTTCCAATTTCTACGAAGCTCTTTTAGAAAGCCCCCAGAGGCCTCGTAATATCACGAGAGGCGATGTCCCTGAAATTACTGGGCGCCACTGCCTATATTTGGTGAGAGAAGTGCTGAGTAAGTTTGTTGATCGTATCCTCAAGAATAGTAGGAAGCTGGGCCTCACGTCGGAAATAGAGATTCAAGGTGTAGTGAACAATGCCATTCAGGAAATGTTTTTGGAAGCTCGTGGGCTTCTAGCAAGGGAGTTCTCAGGGCAATGGGAGCAAGATAAGCAAGTAGTGATGCTGGCGTTAGATAATGGTCGAGGAGAACTAGAGCAACAGCTTCACCGTAAAATAAAAGTCAGGCATTTAGACCTTGAGGAGGCTCCAATGGCCTCGATCCGAATCAGTGGTAGCCATAATGTCAACAACATCGTTTTGGGCTCAGTAGGCACCTCTATTCAAAACCTTATCGCTCGTGGAGGACCAGAACAGGAAGCAGCAAGACTCATTGACGAACTTGTTCTTGCAGTTAAAGAGCTAGACGAAAAGCACCAAAAAAAACAGACGGACCTCTTAAACCTAGTGAACGGGCTGATAAAAGAAATTGAGAAAGAAGCCGAAGAGCGAAACCCCAGTGTCATGGAGGCTATACTGGATCGAATAAAAAGCGTAGGCAGTGCAATGTCGACGGCAACCGCCCTTCACAAGTTCATTGCAGAAACGCTTCCTCAATTGGCTCGCCTGTTGGGAATAGGAGGGTAGCTTTATCCTGTGAAGCTTGTCGTTCCAGTTTTATTATTGCCTCTATCAAATCGCTCGAATGGACAATATTGTAACGATCAAATACAGAACGCGTTCGATGTCCGGATATTTCCATCGCTACTCGTTCAGAGACCCCAGCCCTCACCATATTTCGAACAGCAGTGCGACGCAGGTCGTGAAAGAGCTTACCCTTGAGCCCAACCTGTTCACAGGCTTTCTGCCACGTTCTCTTGGGCAGACGCACCAGCCGTTTATCCTGCTCCCCTTGAAATTGAGACCACCTTCACGACAGGGTCCTGAGTGGACCGAGGAGGTGGCAAGATGGCAACAGATGCAACCGAACCGATTGAACGATGGACGGCCAAACGGCGTGTGGCGCTGGTCGTCAGCATCCTGAAAGGCGAGACGTCCGTCGCCGAAGCCGCTCGGCAGCATGGCCTGACCATGGCGGAAGTCGAAGATTGGCGCGAGAAGTTTCTGTTGGGGGCCGAGAACGCGCTCCGGAGTCGCCCGAAGGATGAAGACGCGGTGAAGGACGAGCAGATCAAGAAGCTCAAGCAGAAGATCGGCGATCTGGTCCTCGATAAGGACATCTTACGGGAGGCGTTGAAGCCCTCCCCTTTGGACCGAAAGACATCCGACGCGTATAGAGGGACGCTGCCGGATGTCTCGGAACGACGAAGCTGTCAGGTGCTCGGCGTCAGCCGCGCTAGCCTACATCGGACGGAGGGGGCGAGGCGCGATACCCGACGGCTGACCCGCCGTGGACCGAGCGGTTACACCAGCTGATCCAGCAGCATCCCACCTTCCGGTATCGGCGCTTGTGGGTACTGTTGCGCGTGCGGAATGGGATGGTCGTCAATCGCAAGGCGGTGTACCGGATCTTGAAACAGAAGGGGTGGTGTGTGCATCAACGTGTCGCTACGACACGCCCTCGTGTGCAGGGCTGGACGAGTCGGGCCAGCCGGAGCAACGAAAGATGGGCCAT
>FRDC01000291.1_pt2 | contig 29158 bp, 34 predicted proteins | sample 1106171 | NCBI WGS metagenome assembly FRDC01 (sample SAMEA3930566, study PRJEB13176) | freshwater metagenome | biome: Drinking water system; feature: drinking water; material: water | place: Singapore | collected 2014-12-20 | reverse complement strand
CGCTTAATTTCCTGTCTAGACGGGGAATGGAACTTGCCGTTCGCCGGACTTCAGCGGTCCCGCGCCGGTTTGCCGTGGCGTCTGAGTCGCCGCTCCCATGCCCCTTTGACGGACAATTGCCGCGTGGTCGGCGGGTCCGCCCGTTCGTTCCGCGCGGTATCACCGGTTCCGGCTCGGGCGACCGAGGCGGGGCCTCGTTACGTGGAGAATGGCATGGATCGTGCTCAAAAGGCCGAGCGCGTCGCCGAGCTGAACCGCACTTTCGCCGAGGTGGGCGTGGTGGTCGTCACCCGCAATCTCGGCATGACCGTGGCGCAATCAACCGCGCTGCGGAACAAGATGCGGGACGCCGGCGCGAGCTATAAGGTCTCGAAGAACAAGCTTGCCAAGATCGCGCTGGGTGGCACCGACTATCTCTCGCTGGGCGATATGCTCACCGGGCCAGTCGGGCTCGCCACCTCGGTCGATCCCGTGGCCGCGGCGAAAGTCGCGGTCGATTTCGCCAAGACGACCGACAAGTTCGTGATCGTCGGCGGCGCGATGGGTTCGACCGTCCTCAACGAAGATGGCGTGAAAGCGCTGGCGACGATGCCGTCGCTGGACGAACTGCGCGCCACGATCATCGGCTTGCTCCAGGCGCCCGCCGCCAAGCTCGCCTCGATCACGCAGGCGCCGGCCGCGCAACTCGCGCGCGTCTTCAACGCCTATGCGGAAAAGGACAAGGAAGCGGCCTGATCTGGCTTTCGACCCTTGGGCGGCACCCCAGGCTGGGACCGCCCGATCATCATGAGATGCCAGCCTTCGCTGGCATGACGGCACATTGAACGGAGATTGAACATGGCAGACCTGAATGCGCTGGTTGACCAGCTGAGCCAGCTGACCGTCCTCGAGGCGGCCGAACTTTCGAAGCTGCTCGAAGAAAAGTGGGGCGTCTCGGCGGCGGCCCCGGTGGCCGTCGCGGCGATGCCGGGCGGCGGCGGCGGCGCGGCCGCGCCGGTCGTCGAAGAGAAGACCGAGTTCGACGTGATCCTCACCGGCGACGGTGGCAAGAAGATCAACGTCATCAAGGAAGTCCGCGCGATCACCCAGCTCGGCCTGACCGAAGCCAAGGCGCTCGTCGAAGGCGCGCCCAAGGCGGTCAAGGAAGGCATTTCCAAGGCCGACGCCGAGAAGATCAAGGCGCAGCTCGAAGCCGCCGGCGCGACCGTCGAGATCAAGTAAGCTTTTTCGCTTGCTGGTATCGGAAGGGCCGCTCCCTGTTCGGGGGCGGCCTTTTTTTGTCTCACGCGAAGACGCTAAGACGCCAAGGATGTTGGCCTCACACGAAGCCACGAAGCCACTAAAATGGGGACGAGAAGCCGTCGCCCCAGCGAAAGCTGGGGCCTCTGCGCCATGGAGCACCCCACTCAAGCAAGCCACGCAAAATTAGCAACGCGCCCCAACCGTTCGTGCCGAGCTCGTCGAAGCACCGTTCTTATTCTCGGCGGCCGCAAGAAAATACGGCCCTTCAACGAGCGCGGGGCGAACGATGCAAATTCAACGGGGGGCGCCACGCGCTCAAGGCCTCGGCTTTCGCCGGGGGGACGCTTTTGATCGCGCCGCCTTAGCGGCTTCCCTTCGTGGCTTCGTGGCTTCGTGTGAGGCCCTTTTACTTCTTCGCGCCTTCGCGCGAGAAAAACCTACTCCCCCTCCTCGATCAGCGCTGGTTCACCATAGCGCGCCAAGGCCTCCACCGGCGCCGCCTCCTCGATCTCCTTCGCGCCGGTATCGACGTTCAAATCGCGGAACTTGCGCGCCGTCACCAGCGCGCGGCTCTCGAAGCTCGAGACGAAGGCGTTGTAATTATTGACCGCGCTCGTCAGCCCCACGCCCACCTTGCGCAAATCGCCCGCCGCCTTCGCCAGCCGCTCGTAAAGCTCCTTGCCCAGCCGGCCGATCTCGGCGGCGTCGCGCGCGAGTTTTTCCTGGCGCCAGATCGAGGCGATGGTCTTGGCGATCGCGACCAAATTGGTCGGCGTGGCAATCAGCACGCGGCGCTCGAACGCATCGTCCCACAGCTTCGAATCCTGCTCCAAAGCGGCCGAGACGAAATGTTCGCCCGGCACGAACATCACCACGAAATCGAGCGTTTCCTTGAACTGCGCCTGATAGGCCTTGTCGCCCAGCGTCTTCATATGCGCGCGGATCGCCGTCGCGTGCGCCGCGAGCCCAGCCGCGCGCCCCGCCTCGTCCGCCGCCTCGAACGCGTCCTGATAGGCGTTGAGCGAGACTTTGGCGTCGACGATCAGCGTCCGCCCCCCGGGGATGCGGATCACCACGTCGGGGCGTAGCCGGCCGTCCTCGCCCGACACGCTCACCTCGGTCTCGAAATCGCAATGTTCGGCGAGACCGCAACTTTCGAGCACGTTGCGCAGCTGCTGCTCGCCCCAGCGCCCGCGCGCCTTGGGGGCGTTGCGCAGCGCGTTCACCAGCCGCGCCGCCTCGCTGCTCACCTTTTCCTGGCCCTGGCGGAGCTCGGCGAGCTGGCCTTTCAATTGATCGAAGGCGCTCGCCCGCTCGGCCTCGACCGCTTTCACCGACGCCTCGTAAAGCGACAGCCGCTCGCCGACAGGGGCGAGCGCGGCGTTCAAATTGCGCCGCGCGAGTTCTTCGGATTCGCGGAAGCGTTCGTCGGCGCGCTGGAGGAATTTCTGCTGCGCCTCGTTGAGCAGCCGCCCGGCGACGTCGCTGAACTGATGCGCCATCGCCTCCTTGGCGTCGCGAAATTCGGCGAGCCGCGCCTCGAACGCCTCGGCCTGAGCGGTGAGCTTGGCGAGTTGCGTGCGCGCCGCCTCGCGCTCGTCGCGCACCGCGTCGAGCAGTTCCTGCGTTTCGCCAAGCGCGCGCCCGCGTTCCTCGGCGAGCGCGGCCGCCGCCTCGGCGCGCGCCTCGGCGCCCGCCAGGTCACGGATCGCGGCGCGGAAATCCTCGGTACGCGCGTCGCGCTCGGCGGTGAGATTGGCGATGTCGCGCCCGCGCAACAGCCACCCCGCGCCCAGCCCCAGCAAAACGCCCAGCACCGCCAGGCCAATTCCGATCGCGTCCACGCCGCTTCCCCCTGATGGAACGAAGCGGGAATCTACGCGGGCGCGCCCGGCAAGGCAATCAAAGGTTAGCGGCCGCGATAAGATCGGCAGCCAGCCCGAATAGCCCCCCGCCTACGCGGGAATGACGGCTTGACGGGAAGGGCAAGCCCGTCCTCACCGTCATTCCCGCGCAGGCGGGAACCCATTCCGGCTGGCCCCGCTCGGAGGGCGCGACCGTGCGCGCCCCTCAAATCGACGTCGTCAAATCGGTCAGCCACTGCGGCGAGTTGCTGACGATCACGCCTTCGACGATATGGTCGCCGCCGGTGAGGATCAGCACCCCGACCAGCGCGAGCACCGTGCCGAGCACGCGCTTGCCGCCCTGCCCCGCGCTCAGCAGCTTGCCGCGCATCCGCGCGAAGACCGAGCGGGTGGCGAAGGACAGGCCGACCAGCACGCTCGCGATGCCGAGCGCGAAGAACGCCATCACCAGCGCGACGCCGGCGAGGTTCTGGCCCTGCGCAGCGAGCACGGTCGCCGCGCCCAGCGTCGGACCGACGCACGGGCTCCACACCAGCCCGAGCAACGCGCCGATCGCGAACTGGCCGGCGAGCCCGAAGCGTTCGAGCCCGGCCTGCCGCCGCGACGCCCAATCGGCGAGCGGCGCGGCGGCATTTTGCAGCATATATTGCAGCCGGGGCACGAGCAGCGCGATGCCCGCGAGCAGCAGCAGCACCGCCCCGGCATAGCGCACCCAATCGCCGTCGAAGCCCGACGCCGCGCCCACCGTCGCCAGCGCGAAGCCGACGCCGGTGAACGACACCACCAGCCCGCTCGCCAGCGCGATCGGGCCATGTTTGTGGCTCTGCGCCGCGCTGCCGAGCACGATCGGCACGAGCGGCAGCACGCAAGGGCTGAGGATGGTGAGCGCGCCCGCCGCATAGGCGAGCAGTGGGTTCAGGCTTTCGGCGGCCATGGCTTAGTTGACCGCGGCGGCGAGCAGATCGTTGATCTGCGTCTTGTCGGTCTGGAATTCCAGACGGCTGACTTCCTTCTTGCCCTTATAGGCGATCAGCGTGCCCTGCTTGTGGACGCCGAGGCCACGCCACACGTCCTTCTGGGTGTCGTAATCGACTTCGAAGATCGTCAGCTTGTTATATTTGTCGGCCGCGATCGCGCTCTGAATGGTCTTGTGCTGCGAAGCGCACACCGGGCACCAGGGCGCCTTGACGTCGACGACGATCGCCTTGCCCGCGTTCTGCGCGGCGGTGAAATCGGACGCGGTGAATTTCTTCACCTCGGCGGCCTGAGCGGGGACGGCGAAAGCAACGAGGGCGGCGGCGGCCACGGGGAAAATCGAGCGGATCATGGAGGAGCTCCTGGTTCCTGGCGCCGCCACCATGGCGACGCTCGCCCCCCTTTTCGCGGTCGCGGCAAAAAGGGTTACACGCGATCACGCATTGATGAACGGCGCGAGTTCGGCCTCGAGCCCGCCCGCCCCGGCTTGATCGAGCAAGGCGGTCGTCTCGCGCTGCGGCAAGGCGCGGCGCTCGCGATAGAGCACGATGCTTCGGCAGCGCCGCACCTCGGCGGGATCGCGGGTGCTGACGACGATGCCGATGCCATCGGCGGTCAACGCCTCGAGCCATTCCCAAATATCGTGCCGGGTCGCCGTGTCGAAGCCGCTGGTCGGCTCGTCGAGCAACAGCAGCCGCGGGCGATGGATCACCGTCGCGACGAACTGCACGCGCCGCGCCCAGCCCCCGGTCAACTCGCTGAACCGCGTGTCGAGCACCGGGCGCAGGCCATAATGTTCGACCGCGCCGGCGACCGCGCGATGCGCGGCGAGCACGCCATGCGCCTCGGCGCTCTGGCTGAGATTCTGCAGCACGGTGAGATCGGGAAAAAGCCCCAGGCGCTGCCCCATATAGCCGATCCGGCCGCGACGCTCGGGCTGGGGGGCGAGGACGTCCTCGCCCAGCACTTGCCCACGCCCGCGATCGGGGCGGAGCAGCCCCGCGATCATGCGCAGCGTCGTCGTCTTGCCGCCCCCGGGCGCGCCGACCAGCGCGACGATCTCGCCCGGCGCGAGCGACAAGGCGACGTTTTCGACCACCGGACGCTCGCCAAAGGCCTTGGCCAAGCCGTCGACGTCGATTAGCGCGGCGATCGCCATCGTCAGCGCGCCTCCACCGGGTTGATCTGGATCAAGACGAAATGAGTCATCGGTGCTCCGCTCCTCGACCAAGCGCGAGCGGCGCCGGACCCCTTTTTTTCGTCGGCTGCTGCATCCCGGTTACGCGGCCTCCGTGCGACGGTCCAAACTCTATCGGCGCGCCTCTTGCCACGCCAACACCACACAGATTAGGCCTTTAAAAAAGCGCAAGACAAGACAAATACATAAGGAACGATTTATCGTATAATCCACATGCGGAAAGCAATTTCAGGTAAGAACGGCAAAATCAGATAAACGCGCGGTCCGCGCCCCAGGGTCGGCGCGGACGGCGCTGGGCCGCGACTCGGGCGGGGCAGGTCAAGTACGCGGCTGTTTCACCCGATCGGTGAGCGAGGTAAACAACAACCCCAGGCTGAAGCTGCTCATCGCCCCGAACACGAGCAGCAAATACCATGTGTCGGAAGTCATCGGCGGTCTCCTCTTGGTGGGTGACGTTCGATGTGCGCGCCGCCCGCCGCGCGCGCTTTGATCGCGGTCAAACCGCTCGCTGGGCGCATTACGAATGGCGCGGGCGCGCGTTCGGGCGCAGCTTGGCCGCGTCAACGATGTGGGAGCTGGCGATGCGGAACATCTTGTTGCTGGTGCATGACGACGCCGGGCAGGAAGCCCGGTTGCAAGTCGCGCTCGATCTCGCGCGCGCGTTCGACGCGCATCTCAATTGCCTCGACGTGTCGATGGTGCCGCTGATGGTCGGCGATTATGCCGCGCTCGGCGGCCAGGCGATGCTGCTCGCCGAGGAACGCGCGGCGGAGGCCGCCAACGCCAGCCGGCTCAAGGCGCGGCTCGCGCAGGAAGGCGTGCGCTTCGGCTGGCAGGAAGCCGCGGGCGATCCCGCGCTGTGCCTGAAGGAAGCCTCGCGGCTCAACGACATCGCGATCCTCAACCGCGCGCTCGATACCGCCTTTTACCCCAATATGGCCGATCTCGCCGGCGCGGTGCTGAGCGACGGGCTATTGCCGGTGCTCGCGGTGCCCGAGAATGCGCGCGGGCTGAAGGTCGATGGCAAGGCGTTGATCGCCTGGGACGGCTCGCGCGAGGCCGAAAGCGCGCTGAAGGCGGCGCTGCCGCTGCTCTCGCGCGCCAGCGGGGTGACGTTGCTCCACATCGGCGAGGCGATGATCGCGGTGCCGCCCGAGCAAGCCGCGCTTTATCTGTCGCGGCGCGGCATTCATGTCGAAGTGCGCCACGAGGCGGCCGACGCGCGACGCCTGGGGGTGCAGTTGATCGCCGAGGCGGCGGCGCAATGCGATTATCTGGTGATGGGCGGCTTCGGCCACCCGCGCTGGTTCGAAAATCTGTTCGGGGGCACCACCGCGACGGCGCTGTCGTCGAGCCCCGTGCCGGTGCTGCTCGCGCGCCCGCGCTAACCGCGCGCCGGGCGCGTCGGCCACGCTCGCCGCGCCCGGAAATGCCGCCATTTTGGCGCGAAACCGCCCTAACGCGCGATTAACCCCCTCCAGGGCTTGGCGGCGCGGCGCGTGGCGCTTAAGCCCTGCCCATTATGGGCGGGGACATGATCGACCCCGGGCTCGCGCCCGACCGGATCGCCGACGAACTCGCCGGCTTCGTCGCGGCGATGAGCGACCGCGCGCTGATCCTGCTCGCCCCCGACGGGCGCATCGCGAGTTGGAACCGCGGCGCCGAATTGCTGACCGGTTGGGCGCGCGAGGACGTGATCGGCGCGAGCGTCGATCTGCTCTATACCCCCGGCGAGCGCGCGCAGGGCCAACCCGCCGAGGACCGCGTGACGGCACGGCTCGCGCCGTTACGCAGCGAGGCGTGGCGGCTGCGCAAGGACGGCTCCGAATTCTTCGCCGACGTAACCCTCGCCGCGCTCGCCGGGCGTGGCGGCATGGTGCGCGGCTATGGCCTGTCGATGCACGACATCACCCCGCGCAAGGCCGCCCAACAAGCGCTGGTGCAAAGCGAGCTCCATTATCGCTCGATCCTGGCGACGGTGCCGGATGCCATGGTGGTGATCGACGAGCGCGGCAAGATCCTGTCGTTCAGCGCGGCCGCCGAGCGGCTGTTCGGCTATCGCGAGGCCGAATTGCTCGGGCAGAACGTCAGCCGGCTGATGCCCGGCGAGGATCGCCGCCGGCATGACGACTATATCCGCCATTATACCGATACCGGCGAGGCGCGGATCATCGGCATCGGCCGCGTCGTGCTCGGCCAGAAGCGCGACGGCAGCCATTTCCCGATGGAGCTGGCCGTGGGCGAGGCGCATAGCGAGGGGCACCGCGTCTTCACCGGCTTCATCCGCGACCTGACCGAGCGCCAACGCGCCGAGCTGCGGCTGAAGGAGCTGCAATCCGAGCTGATCCACGTCTCGCGGGTGAGCGCGATGGGGACGATGGCCTCCACCCTCGCGCATGAGCTCAACCAGCCGCTCACCGCCGTCGCCAATTATCTCGAGGCCGGGCGCGATCTGGTCGCGCGCGACGATCCGCAAGCGCGCGTGCTCGCCGCCGAGGCGATGGCCGAGGCCGCGCGCGAAGCGCTGCGCGCCGGCAGCATCGTCCGCCGCCTGCGCGATTTCGTTCAGCGCGGCGAATTGGAACAGCGCCCCGAACCGCTCGCGCAACTGGTCGAGGAAGCGAGCCGGCTCGCGCTGATGGGCGGGCGCGAGCGCGGGGTGCGCGGCTTCATCGCGCTCGATCCCGCCGCCACCATGGTGGTGGTCGACCGCGTGCAGATCCAGCAAGTGCTCGTCAATCTGCTGCGCAACGCGGTCGAGGCGATGGCCGAAAGCGCGGTGCGCGACGTGACGATCAGCAGCCGCGCCGAAGGGGCGATGGTGCGCGTATCGGTGAGCGATACCGGGCACGGCATCGATCCCAAGGTCGCCCCCCGGCTGTTCGAGGCGTTTTCGAGCAGCAAGGACGCCGGCATGGGCCTCGGCCTATCGATCTGCCGCACGATCATCGAGGCCCATGGCGGGCGCATCTGGGCCGAGCCCAACCCCGCCGGGCATGGCACCGCCTTTCATTTCACTTTACCCCAGGCGCAGGGCGAGGAAGAGCATGACTGAGCAACACGTTTACGTGGTCGATGACGAGGAAGCGGTGCGCCGCTCGTTGAGCTTCCTGTTGCGCACCTCGGGCTATCAAACCGCGCTTTATGCCTCGGGAATCGAATTTCTGCGCGAGGCCAAGGGGCTCGAGCCGGGCTGCGTGCTGCTCGACGTGCGCATGCCCGAGATGGACGGGTTGGAGGTGCAGCGCGAACTCGCCGCGCGCGGCGTCGCCTTGCCGGTGATCGTGCTGACGGGCCATGGCGACATCGGCACCGCCGTGCAGGCGATGAAGGCGGGCGCGATCGACTTCCTGGAAAAGCCGTTCGAGAAAGCGGCCTTGATCGACGCGCTGACGGTGGGCTTCGCGCAACTCGCCCAAGCGGGCGCGGGCGCCGAGGCGGCGCGCGGCGCCGAGCTGCGCCTCGCCGCGCTCACCGCGCGCGAGCGCGACGTGCTCGCCGGGCTCGCCAAGGGCCTGCCCAACAAGACGATCGCTTATGATCTGGGGATTTCGCCGCGCACGGTGGAGGTCCACCGCGCCAATTTGATGACCAAGCTCGAAGTGCGCAGCCTATCGGAAGCGCTGCGCATCGCCTTCGCCGTCGGCATGGGGTGAGATGACTTGACGAAGTCATTGCCCTAGGTTGACTTTATCCTGCGGCACCGCCGCTTTGGGCGGGGCGCGACTTGGCCCCGACTGGCGGCGCGCGGCTTGCGGAAGACTACGTAGCGACGCGCCGCGGCCGCTCTGCCATTTTCGCGCCCGAACCCGACGAGTGAGGCGGATGGAAGAGGCTTTGGCACCCGATGGCGCGCGGCCGCAGCTGCTGTTGATCGAGGATGACGAGGATGTGCGTCGCTCCTTCCAGCTGCTGCTGCAGGGCCATGGCTATGACGTGCGCGCCTTCGCCGCCGCGCGCCCGGTGATCACGGGCGACCATAGCCTGTTCGACGTGATGATCTGCGATTATCGCCTGCCCGATGGCGACGGGCTCGACGTGCTGCGCGCGATGCGCGCCGCCGGCTGGCAGGGGCGCGCGATCCTGATGACCGGCTTTTCAGACCCCCGGCTGCGCGCGGCGGCGCATGAATGCGGCTTCGAGGCGGTGCTGGAAAAGCCGCTGCGCGCGCGCGATCTGGTCGCGGCGCTGGGATAGGAGGACGCCATGCCCCAAGCCGCCACGCTGCCGAGCCGCTGCACCGATTGTTCCGGCCGAGACCAGGCGCTGTGCGCGCAACTCAGCCCCGAGGCGCTGAGCGATTTCGCGGGGCTCGGCCGGGTGCGCCGGCTCGAACCGGGCACGACGCTCAGCTGGGAGGGCGAGCGGGTGGCGACGATCGGCACGGTGCGCGCGGGGCTGCTCAAGCTCAGCGCCTCGCTCGCCGACGGACGCGAGTTGATCGTCGGGCTCGCCGGGCCGGGCGATCTGGTCGGCGATCCGCGCGGCGCGCCCGCGAGCCATAGCGTGACCGCGCTCGGCGAGGCGAGCCTGTGCCTGGTGCCGCGCGACGCCTTCACCGCCTTCATCGCGCGCGAGGGGGCGGCGGCGCGGGTGTTGCTCGAACGGCTGTTCGGCGAGCTCGACAAGGCGCGGCGCTGGCTGCTGCTGATCGGCGCGAAAACCGCGGGCGAGCGCGTCGCGAGCCTGTTGCTCGATCTCGCCGACCGCGCCGCCGTGGCCGAGGGCGCGCCGATCGACCTGCCGCTCACGCGCCAGCAAATGGCGGGGCTGCTCGGGCTGACGATCGAGACGGTGAGCCGCCGCCTCCACGCCTTCGCGGGCGAGGGCGTGATCGCGCTCCCCGATTTGCGCCACTTCGTGCTGCTCGACCGAGCGCGGCTGGCGATGCTCGCCGGGGCGTGACGCGCGCGCCTTGGGGCGCAAATGGCGGAGAGGGTGGGATTCGAACCCACGGTACCCGTGAAGGCACAACGGTTTTCGAGACCGTCCCAATCGACCACTCTGGCACCTCTCCGCGGACCTCGAGCCGGGCTCGAGGCGAAGGCCTTGGGGGCGCGCCCCCTGTCGATCAGAGCGCGCGCCGATAGCGCTTTCGCCGCATGGTTGCAAGCGGGCGCTTGTGCGCGCCGCAAAGGACACTAGATTGAGCCCATGGCGCTTCCTTCCGAACCGAACTCCGCCGACTCGGCCTCCCCGAAATCGGGGGTGCCGATGCCCTCCATCGCCCATGCGAGCTTTTCGATCGGCGACGTCGTGCGCCACCGCATGTTCGATTTCCGCGGCGTGATCTTCGATGTCGATCCCGTCTTCGACAATAGCGAGGAATGGTATGCCGCCATCCCCGCCGACATTCGCCCGCGCAAGGACCAGCCCTTTTACCATCTGCTCGCCGAAAATGGTGAAAGCAGCTATGTCGCTTATGTCAGCCAGCAGAATCTGGTGCTCGACGATAGCGAGGAGCCGATCCACCACCCCGCGATCGCCGGGCTGTTCACCGGCTATGAAGCGGGCCGTTACCGGCTGCGGCGCGAGCATCGGCATTGACGCCGGCCTGATCGCCGCCCGCCAAGCCATAATGGATTGACGGGCGCGGCGCCCCACGCTATGCGCGCAGCCTTTCCGCGACGGGCTCGCCCGGCGCCAACCGTTTTTTGGGAAGAGCTAAAGGCCATGTTCGCAGTCGTGCGCACGGGCGGCAAGCAATATCGCGTCGCCGCCGGAGACAAGATCGTCGTTGAAAAGCTCGCGGGCGAGGCCGGCGAGACGATCGCGCTCACCGATGTGTTGCTCGCGGGCGAAGGCGCCGAGCTCAAGCCGGTCGACGGCCTCACCGTCTCGGCGGAAATCATCGCCCAGGCCAAGGGCGAGAAGGTGATCGTGTTCAAGAAGCGCCGGCGCCACAATTATCGCCGCCGCAACGGCCATCGCCAGCAGCTCACCATCCTGCGCATCACCGGCATCGGTGAGCGCGGCGGTGAGAACGGCGCGGCGGCCTGAGGGAGTTTAGACAATGGCACATAAAAAGGCTGGTGGCTCGTCGCGCAACGGTCGTGATTCGGCCGGTCGTCGTCTGGGCGTGAAGCGGTTCGGCGGGCAGGAAGTCGTCGCCGGCAACATCCTCGTGCGTCAGCGCGGCACCAAATTCTATCCCGGCCGCAACGTCGGCATCGGCAAGGATCATACCCTCTTCGCGCTCGTCGACGGCCGCGTGACTTTCCACGCGGGCAAACTCGGCCGCACCTTCTGTTCGGTAGACGCGATTTCGATGCCGCTCGCGGCCGAATAACAGGGCAACCAACCGGGTTGCCCACCAGGGCGATCCGGGGTTTTCCACAGGAAAATCGAACCAAGGGAGCCGGACCGCCCCGGCTCCCTTTTTTCATGCTCCCTCACCCCGAAACTGTCGCCGGCCCGTCATTTAGCCATGGCACCGGGCGCGGCGACCGAGAGAGGAGAGTAAAATGTTCGCTCGGACACCCCGGTTGACGCTACGGCCCGGCTGGCTGGAGGACGCCCCCGCGCTCGCCCAGGCGATCGCTTATCCCGAGGTCGTGCGCCATTTGTCGCGCGTCCCCTGGCCCTATCGCGAGGCCGACGCGCGCGCCTTTCTGGCGATGCCGCCCGCGCCGGGCGAGGTGCGGCTGCTGATTTTGGCGCATGAAGGCGGCGCGCAGCCGCGGCTGATCGGCGGGATCGGGCTTCATCAGGGCGAAGCGGCACCCGAGCTCGGCTATTGGTTGACGCCTAGCGCCTGGGGGCGCGGCTATGCGACCGAGGCCGGGCGCGCGGTGCTCGACATGGCGCGCCACGCGCTGGGGCTGAAGCGGGTCGAATCGAGCTATTTCATCGATAATATCGCCTCGGCGCGGGTTCAGGCGAAGCTCGGCTTCCGCCCGCTGGGCCGCGTGATCGCGCGCCATTGCCGCGCCACGGGCGAGGACAAGCCCTGCGCGCTGACCGAGCTCGATCTGGTGGAGAGCGACACCTCGCCGCTGCTCATCGCGGCTTGATCGCCTGGCCCCGCGCTTGGCTTGGGCGGGGCTGGGTCAAGTGTCGGCCCGGGGGTGATGATCCGCGCCGATCGCCGCCGATGCGCGGCTGGGCCCCGGCCTGCGCCGCGGAAGGGGTGAATCCACGACGAGGATCATTGATCAACCGCGCTTTTGCGTGGAAAGCTCGCGCTTTGATCTGGAGACCCCCGAACCGGAGACCCCATGTCGCTTGCCCGCCGCCGCCTTTCCCCCGAAGCCTCGCGCGATATGGCGATCGAGGCGGCGCGCGCGCTGCTGCTCGAGGCCGGGCCTCAGGCGGTGACGCTCAAGGCCGTGGCCGCACGGATCGGGCGGACGCACGCCAATCTGCTCCACCATTTCGGCTCGGCCGAGGGGCTGCAGCGCGCGCTGATGGCGCATCTGGCGGACGGCATCGCCGCGACGATCGCCGCCGCCGTCGCCCGCGCGCACGCGACCGATCATGACCCGCGCGAAATCGTCGACCTGACCTTCGACGCCTTTGGTCGCGAGGGCGCGGGGGCGCTCGCGAGCTGGATGATTCTGTCGGGCAATCGCAACGCGCTCGACCCGATATTGGAGGCGATCCAACGGCTGGTCGATCGGCTCGTCGCCGATCATCAGTTCGATTCGGCCAAGCTCCACGAGGAGACGCTGATGCTGGTGCTGATGGCACTGGGCGATTCGCTGCTCGGCGCGCCGATGGCGAGCGCGCTCGGCCTGCCACGCGGCACCGCCCGCGCGCTCGCCGCCCGGCTGCTCGCCGCCGCGCGCGACGAATTGGAGAAAGCGGGGGTTTGACGGCGGACGAGCGGCCGACAAGAACGTCGCCCCTGCGAAAGCCGCGGCCTCCCGCAAGGCTCGCGCGCCGTTGGCCCAAGGACCCTGCTTCCGCAGGGGCGACGTGCTAAGGATCGACGCCCCCTCGCCTTCACGGCTCCGGCGTAATAGAGACCCCCATGCATTTCCTCGACCAAGCTAAGATTTTCCTGCGCTCCGGCCATGGCGGCCCCGGCGCGGTGAGCTTTCGGCGCGAAAAATTTCTCGAATATGGCGGCCCCGATGGCGGCGATGGCGGCAAGGGCGGCGACATCGTGATCGAAGCGGTGCCGGGCCTGAACACGCTGATCGACTTTCGCTACACGCAGCATTTCCGCGCCCCGCGCGGCAAGGGCGGCGCGGGCGCGAACCGCACCGGCGCCGGGGGCGACGATCTGGTCATCAAGGTGCCGGTCGGCACCCAGATCCTCTCCGAAGACAAGGAGGAAGTGCTCGCCGATTTCACCGTGCCCGGCGAACGCCGCGTCTTCCTGCGCGGCGGCGATGGCGGGCGCGGCAATGCGAGCTACAAAAGCTCGACCAACCGCGCCCCGCGCCAGCACGGCACCGGCTGGCCAGGCGCGGAAATGTGGGTGTGGCTGCGGCTGAAATTGCTCGCCGATTGCGGGCTGGTCGGCCTGCCCAACGCCGGCAAATCGACCTTCATCAACGCGGTCACCAACGCCAAGGCCAAGGTCGGCGATTATCCCTTCACCACCACCCGCCCGCAATTGGGGGTGGTGCGCCATGGCGGCCGCGAGTTCGTGATCGCCGACATCCCGGGCCTGATCGAGGGCGCCGCCGAGGGCGCGGGGATCGGCGACCGTTTCCTGGGGCATATCGAGCGCTGCAAGGTGCTGCTTCACCTTGTGGACGCGACCGTGGATAAGCCTGTGGATAACTATCGGATCGTTCGTGGAGAACTCGAAGCCTATGGCGCGGGGCTGGAGGACAAGCCCGAGCTGATCGCGCTCAACAAGGTCGACGCTGTCGATCCGGCCGAGGCGAAGAAGCTCGCCGCCAAGCTGAAGCGCGCGGCCAAGGCCGAGGTGCTGCTGCTTTCGGGCGCGGGGGGCGATGGGATCGAGGCGGTGCTCGACCGGCTGGTGACGCTGATCGCCCCGCCCGAGCCGAGCCCCGCGACCGCGCCGGCGGACGAGGAACCATGGTCGCCGCTGTGATCGCGGACGGTCGCGGCGTAAACCCCACAGATCCTCCCCTGCAAGGGGAGGGGGACCATCGCGCAGCGATGGTGGAGGGGTGTCGCCCTCTAGCCGCCGGGGACACCCCTCCGTCGCGCTTCGCGCGCCACCTCCCCCACCGGGGGAGGAACTGGAAAGCTTGACAGGTGCGACGCCCCCCATGCTGCTGAACGCCCCGCGCCTCGTCATCAAGATCGGCTCGTCGCTGCTCGTCTCGCCGCGCGGCGCGGTGCGGCGGGCGTGGCTCGCGAATCTCGCCGCCGATCTCGCCGCGTTGGTGGCGCAAGGCCAGCAGCCGATCATCGTCTCCTCGGGCGCGATCGCGCTGGGCGCGCGGCGGCTGAAGCTCGCGCGCGGCGGGCGGGCGACGCTCGAGGATGCGCAGGCGGCGGCGGCGACCGGCCAGATCGCGCTCGCCCGCGCCTGGGCGGAGGCGCTGGGCGCCAAGGGGCTCGTCGCCGCGCAATTGCTGTTGACGCTCGACGATCTCGACGATCGCCGGCGCTATCTGAACGCGGCGACCACGCTCGCCCGGCTGCTCGCGCTCGGCGTGGTGCCGGTGGTGAACGAGAATGATTCGGTCGCGACCGAGGAAATTCGCTTCGGCGACAATGATCGCCTCGCCGCGCGGGTGGCGCTGGCGGCGGGCGGGCAAGCCGTGCTGCTGCTCTCCGACGTCGCCGGTCTCTATGATCGCCCGCCCGAGGAGGCCGGCGCCCTGTTGATCCCCATGGTCGCCGACATCGATCGGCTCGACGCGCGGCTGGGCACGAGCGGCGCGATGGGGACCGGCGGGATGGCCGCGAAGCTCGCCGCCGCGCGGCTCGCGACCGAGGCCGGGGTGGCGCTCGCGATCGTCTCGGGACGCGAGGATCACCCGCTCGCGCGCTTCGCCGCGACCGGGCGCGGCACGCTCTTTTCGCCCGCCGCCGACGCGCGCCCGGCGCGCAAGGCATGGCTCGCCGCGGGGCGCACCGCCAAGGGCCAGTTCACCGCCGATGCCGGCGCGATCGCGGCGCTGCGCCAGGGCAAGAGCTTGCTCCCGGCGGGCGTCACCCGCGTGCACGGGAAATTCGCGCGCGGCGATTTGGTCGTGATCCTCGACGAGCGCGGCACGCCCGTCGCGCGGGGCTTGAGCGAGTATGACGCGGGCGACGCCACGCGTATCGCCGGCCAGCGCAGCGCGGCGGTCGCGGCGATCCTGGGCCATGCCCCACGCGCGGCGCTCGTCCACCGCAACCATATGGCACTGCTGTGATTCTCGCGGTCACCGGCGGCACCGGCTTCGTCGGCGCGCGGCTGATCGCCGCCGCGCGCGGCGCCGGGCACCGCGTGCGCGCCCTCACCCGTCGCGCCCAAGCGCCCGCGCCGGGGATCGACTGGGTGCCGGGCGCGCTCGATACCCCCGCCGCGCTCGCCGATCTCGTGACGGGGGCCGAGGCGGTGATCCATGTCGCGGGGGTGGTGAACGCGCCCGATCGCGCGGGCTTCGCCGCCGGCAATATCGCGGGCACCGAGGCGATGCTCGCCGCCGCCCAGGCCGCTGGCGTCGCGCGCTTCGTCCATGTCTCCTCGCTCGCCGCGCGTGCGCCCGGCTTGTCGCTTTATGGCTGGTCCAAGGCGGAGGCCGAGGCGCGGGTGATGGCGAGCGCGCTCGATTGGCGGATCGTCCGCCCCCCCGCGATTTACGGCCCGGGCGATCTGGAAATGCTCGACGTCTATCGGCTCGCCAAGCGCGGCGTCGCGCTGCTGCCGCCGCCGGGGCGATTGTCGCTGATCGCCGCCGATGATCTCGCCGCCCTCTTGCTCGCGCTCGCCGCCGCGCCCGGCGCGCCCGCGCTCTACGAAGCCGATGACGGCACCCCCGGCGGCTGGACCCACGCCGATTACGCGCGCGCGATCGGCGAAGCGCTCGGCGTGCGGGTCCGCCCCTTCTCCCTCCCCGCCGCCGCGCTGATGGCGGCCGCCCGGCTCGATCGCCTCGCGCGCGGCGCCCAGGCCAAGCTCACCCCCGATCGCGCGCGCTATATCGCGCATCCCGATTGGACGATCGACCCCGCGCGACGCCCCCCGCCCGCGCTGTGGCGCCCGATGATCGCGACGCGCGAGGGTCTCGTCGCGACCGCCGCATGGTATCGCGCGCAAGGGCTGCTATAGCACCCCCGACCAGCCCGATTGCCGCCGCATTTGCTTGGCAGGGCGAACCCCGTAACAAAGGACCGCTTCGTGACCGACCGCGCGCAGACTTTCGACATCGTCGCCCGGCTGATCGCGCCCTTCAACAAAAAGGGCGTGGCGCTGAGCGAGGCGACCACCTTCCAGAGCGATCTGGAGTGGGACAGCCTGACCGTGCTCGATTTCGTCGCCAATATCGAAGACGAGTTCGACATCATCATCACCATGAACATGCAGGCCGAGATCGAAACCGTCGGCCAGCTCGTCGACGCGGTGATGAAGCTCAAGGCCTGAACCGATGACCCAAACCGCCCTCGCCGAGCCCAAGACCGCCGATCTGATGGCGAAGTTCGACGGCTTGATCGCCGAACGCAACGCGCTGCTCGCCGCCGGCGTCACCGATCCCTTCGCGATCGTGATGGACGAGGTCCGCTCGCCGACCGAAGCCGTGATCAAGGGGCGTGAGACGATCCTGCTCGGCACCTATAACTATATGGGGATGACGTTCGATCCCGACGTGATCGCCGCCGGCCATGCCGCGCTCGATGCCTTTGGTTCGGGGACCAACGGCAGCCGGATGCTCAACGGCACCTTCCGCGATCATATGGCGGCCGAGGCGGCGCTGCGCGATTTCTACGGCACCAGCGGCGCGATCGTCTTCTCGACCGGCTATCAAGCCAATCTCGGCATGATCGCGACGCTCGCGGGGCGCGGCGATTATGTGATCCTCGACGCCGACAGCCACGCCTCCATCTACGACGGCTGCGCGATGGGCACGGCGGAGATCGTGCGCTTCCGCCACAATTCGGTCGAGGATCTCGCCAAGCGCCTCGCCCGCCTGCCCGCCGAGCCCGCCAAGCTGGTGGTGCTGGAGGGCGTTTATTCGATGCTGGGCGACGTCGCGCCGCTCGCCGAAATGGTCGCGGTCGCCAAGGCGCATGGCGCGATGGTGCTCGTCGACGAAGCGCATTCGATGGGCTTTTTCGGGGACCATGGCCGCGGCGTCTATGAGGCGCAGGGGCTCGAGGGGCAGGTCGATTTCATCGTCGGCACGTTCAGCAAATCGGTCGGCACGGTGGGCGGTTTCTGCGTCTCGAACCATCCCAAGTTCGAGGCGATCCGGCTCGCCTGCCGGCCCTATATCTTCACCGCGAGCCTGCCCCCTTCCGTGGTCGCGACCGCCGCCGCCTCGATCCGCAAGCTGATGCACGCGCACGACAAGCGCCGGCACCTGTGGGAGAATGCGCGCGCGCTGCATGGCGGGCTGAAGGCGCTGGGGTTCAAGCTCGGCACCGAAACGCCCGAATCGGCGATCGTCGCGGTGATCCTCGACGATCAGAACCAGGCGGTCGCGATGTGGCAGGCTTTGCTCGAAAGCGGCGTTTACGTGAACATGGCGCGCCCCCCCGCGACGCCCGCCGGCACCTATTTGCTGCGCTGCTCGCTGTGCGCCGAGCATAGCGCCGAGCAGATCAAGGCGGTGCTCGCGCGGTTCGAGGCGGCGGGCAAGGCGGTGGGCGCGATCTAAATCCTCAACGCCGGGGAGGAGCGGTGCCCTTTCCCCGCCGAACCCGTGGGCCCCACCCCGATCCTCCCCAAGCTCGCTTGGGGAGGGGGACCATTTGCCGCCAGGCAAATGGTGGAGGGGCCAGCGCCCGGCACCGCCCCTCCACCACGCCCTACGGGCGCGGTCCCCCTCCCCAGCGAAGCTGGGGAGGATCGGTGCGATTTCCCTGCTGACGCCCGCGCTCGCCGCGCTTATAGGCTGGGCTTTCCTGAAGCTTCGCGGGGCTCGCTTGACCTCACTCGATCGCTACCTCGCCCGGCTGATCGCCGTGCCGCTGATGGCGAATTTGGCCGTCACCGCGATGATCCTCGTGCTCGATCGCATGCGCATCCTGTTCAATTTCGTCGCCGACGAAGGCGGGCCGGTGAGCGTGGTGTGGCGGATGCTCGCCAATCTGCTGCCCGAATATCTGGGGCTCGGCATTCCCATTGGGCTGTTGCTCGGCGTGCTGCTCGCCTTCCGCCGCCTCGCCACCTCGTCCGAGCTCGACGTGATGCGCGGCGTCGGCATCAGCTATAATCGCATGCTGCTCGTGCCCTATGGCTATGCGGTCGCGCTCGCGGCGGTCAATCTGGCGATCGTGGGCTTCATCCAGCCCGACGCGCGCTATGCCTATGAACGGCTGCGCTACGAGCTGCGCACCGGCGCGCTCGGCGCCTCGATCAAGGTCGGCGAATTCACCAGCTTCCCCAATGGCGCGACCGTCCGCATCGAGCGCAGCCATGACGAGGGCCGCCGGCTCGAGGGGATTTTCGTGCACCGCGCGAGCAACGCGGGCGGCTGGACCGCGGTGACCGCCGACAGCGGCCGCTTCCTCGCGACCGACAATCGCGACGAGGTGATCTTCCGCCTCTCCAAGGGCACGCTCATCAACAGCGAGCCGGGCTATACCGCGCCGCGCGTGCTGCGCTTCGAATCGCACGATCTGCCGATCCCGCTGCCGCGTTCGGAGGCATTCCGCGCGCAGGGCGAGGAAAATCTGGAGCTGCGCTTGCCGCAATTGGTGCAAATCGGCCGCGACCCGAGCGTGCCGAACAAGCGCCGGCTGGAAAGCCGCGCCGCTTTCCATTTCCGCCTGGTGGAAGTCGCGACGATGTTCCTGCTGCCGATGCTCGCGGTCGCTTTGGGCGTGCCCGCCAAAAGATCGAGCTCGGCGATCGGGGTTTTTCTGGCGATCGTGATGGTCGTGACTTACCATAAGATCAATGAATATGGGCAGTCGATCGGCGCGCTCGGCATCGTCGATCCCGCGATCGCGCTCTGGGGGCCGTTCCTGCTGTTCGCGGCGCTGGTGCTGCGCATGTATTATACCATCGCTTACGTCCCCGGCGGCCAACCGATCGCGGTGCTCGACCGGCTGTCCAGCAAGGCGGCCAAGCTCGTCACGCGGCTGATGCGGCGGCCCTTGCGAGGCGCGGCCTGATGCAGATGAGCTTTTTCCCCTCGCGCACCGTCGCGCTCTATCTCGCGCGGATGTTCGTGGTGCGCACTTTCGTGATCCTCGCCGCGCTGGTGCTGGTGCTGCAGACGCTCGATCTGCTGAGCGAATCGGGGCGCATTCTCGCGCATCCCGGCAATGGCGAGGCGCAGGTGTGGCGCTATGTCTCGCTGCGCGTGCCCGAGATCATCGCGCAATTCCTGCCCTTCTCGGTGCTGCTCGGCACGATCATCACGCTGTCGACGCTCAACCAGAATAGCGAGGTGATCGCGCTCAAGGCGGCGGGGCTTTCGGCGCATCAATTGCTCGCGCCGCTGATGCTCGCGGCGCTGGTGGTGGCGGGGGTTTCCTTCGCCTTCAACGAGCGGATCGTCTCGCGCGCCTCGGGCACGCTCGCCGAGTGGAAGCGGGTCGAATATGGCCCGCTGCCGATCGATCGCGGCGATCGCAACAATGTGTGGGCGCGCACCGCCGACGATCTGATCCACGTCCGCGTCGTCAACGGTCAGGGCGGCGCGGTGCGGCTGCGCGACGTAACGGTCTTCGTGCGCTCGGGCGGCGCGCTGCTCGCGGTGATCCGCGCGCCGAGCGGCACGCGCGCGGGCGACGGCTGGAGACTCGACCAGGCAACGCGTTTCGACGTGGCGAGCGGCCGCCAGCAGGCGCTGGGCACGATCGTCGCGGCGCGCGGGGGCGCGCCCGATCAATTCATGCTCGCGCGCGTCAACGCCGATGGTCTCTCCTTCCTCCAACTCTACGACGCGATCGAGACGCTCAAGGCCGCCGGCCGCCCGACCAAGGCGCTCGAGGGCGATTTGTGGCACAAGATCAGCAAGCCCTTGTCGGCGGTGCTGATGCCACTGTTGGGCGCGGTCGCCGCGTTCGGGCTCGCGCGATCGGGGCGGCTGTTCATGCGCGCGGTGATCGGGATGGCGCTGGGCTTCCTCTATTTCGTCGCGGACAATTTCGCGCTGGCGATGGGCAATTTGAACGTCTACCCGCCGCTCCTCGCCGCTTGGGCGCCGTTCCTGCTGTTCCTGCTGATCGGCGAAGTCGTGCTGGTGCGGACCGAGGAATAGCGCGGCTTTTGCCGGCGGGCGACGCCGCGTCGCCGCCCAGATTCTTCCCGCGTCACCCCGGGCTTGGCCCGGGGTCCACCGGCGTGGCAAGGTATCCGACCGCAAGGCTCGCTCGGCCGTGGATGCCGGACCAAGTCCGGCATGACGATTTAGAGCGTGTCGCGCTAAATCAGAACGTTATTCCAGCCGTTCGTGCTGAGCCTGTCGAAGCACCGTTCTTCTTGTCCACGGTCGCAAGGCAGAATGGTCGCTGGCTTCGCCGCCCTTCGGGTCGACAAGCTCAGGGCGAACGGGTCCAGCTAGAGCCCCGCGTCGCTCTGGCGCCGACTTCAGCGCATCGTGCGCTTGATCAGCCGCTCGACCAGCCCCGGCAACCCCTTGTAGCTCGCCTTGTGGAAGGGCGAGGCGGGCTCCAGCACCGCCGACAGCCGGCGATGCGCTTCGCCGAGCGCGTGATAGGGCAGCCCCGGCAGCAAATGGTGGAGCGCGTGATAACGCAAACCCACCGGCGCCCACAGCACCGGCAGCAGCGCGGGCGGCGGCACGTTGACGCTGTCGAGATATTGCGCGGTGACGCTCATCGCCTCGCCATCTTCATTTTCCCACAGATGCGCGACCAGGGTCCGCACCTGGTTCACCACCGCGACCACCGAGACCACCGCCAAGAAAATCGCGAACGCCTTCAACGACACCACCCCGCTCGCGACCAAGGCGATCAGCGTCAGCGCCCAGAGCGACGTCACCGCCTCGAGCCGCTGCCACTGGACCCGCGCCTCGCCCTCGGGGATGCGGCGGCGGAATTGCGGGTTGATCGCCAGACTCGACCAGCGCTGCTCGAGCGGCACGCGCAGGCGCGGCACCACCAGCGACAGCGGCACCAGCACCGCGAAGCGGAACAGGAAAGCCACCGGCGCCAGCATCGCCGCGCCGATGAAAACGGGCAGGCTCCACGGCTTCATCGAGGCGAGCGGCAGATATTCGGGATCGTCGACCGTGCCATAGCGCGTCTTGGCGTGGTGCTGATTATGCACGCCTTCATACATGAAGCTCGGCGTCATCAGCGGCACGCCGACGAGCAGGTTATACGCCGCGCGAAACCCCGGCAGCGCGCTATGCTTGATATGGCTGACTTCGTGGATGAACATTTCGGCGCGATAAAGCGCGAGCGCGGCGATCACCCCGGCGACGATCGCCAGCCCCAAGTTCGGCGCGAGGATCGCGGCGGCGAGCGCGCCCCAGCCGAGGCCGGCCGACAGCAGCAGATCGGTCCAATAATGGCGCGGGTTCGGGGTGTTCAGATCGCGCGTCAGCTCGGCGGCGGCGCACAGCATCGTCATATCGTCGACGATGCGCGCGCGCGCGACCCGGGCGAAGGCTTGTTGGCGGGCGAAGGTGAAAGTCGTAGCCATGGTGCGCGCTCTCGCTGACAATCGTGGCCGCAGCGTGGCAGGCTCGGGGCACGGCTCCCCCCTCGCCAATCCCCGCGCGGCTGGCTAGGAACGCGCGGACTCGCGATAGGAGCCTGATTTTTGTCGAAGCCCGCCGAGCTGCGTCTCGTTGCCAACGCCGCCGACCGGAAAGCGTTCGTGGCGCTCGCCTATCGGCTGAACGGCGCCGATCCCAATTGGGTGCCGCCGCTCAGAAGCGAGGCGCTCGAACTGGTGACGCCTGAAAAGAACGGCTGGTTCAGCCATGCCAAGGCGCAGCTGTTCCTCGCCCGGCGCGACGGGCGCGACGTGGGGCGCATTTCCGCGCATATCGATACGCTCGCGCTGGAGATGCCCGCCGAGCGCGGCTTTGGCCCGGGCACCGGCTTTTGGGGCCATCTCGACGCCGAGGACGCGGCCACCGCGCACCAACTCATCGCCGCCGCCGAGGATTGGCTGCGCGGCCAGGGGATGACGCGCGCGCTCGGCCCGGTTTCGATGTCGATCTGGGAGGAGCCGGGCCTATTGATCAAAGGCCATGATCATCCGCCGACGATCATGATGGGCCATCATTCGCCGCGCTATCAGGGCTGGATCGAGGCGGCGGGCTATGCCCCGGCCAAGCAATTGCTCACCTATGAGCTCGACATCAGCAAGCAATTCCCGCCGATCGTCCAGCGCATCGTGGCGGCGGGCGAGAAGAACGCGCGGATCCGCATCCGCGAGGTCGACAAGAGCCGCTTCGACCAGGAAGCCGCGATCATCCTGGCGATATTGAACGATGCCTGGGCCGACAATTGGGGCTTCGTGCCCCTGACCCCGCCCGAAATCGCCGATGTCGGCAAGAAGCTCAAACCGATCGTGTTCAACGATCTGATCCGCATCGCCGAATTGGATGGCGAGCCGGTCGCCTTCATGATCACGCTGCCCGATCTGAACGAAGTGCTGAAACCGCTGAACGGCAATCTCTTCCCCTTCGGCTGGGCGAAATTGCTGCTGTGGCTGCGCCGCCCGCGCGTGCGGACGATGCGCGTGCCGCTGATGGGGGTGGTCAAGCGGCTTCAGGCGTCGCGGCTGGCGAGCCAGCTCGCTTTCATGATGATCGAATATATTCGCCGCGCGTCGGTCGCGAATTACGGCGCGACGCGCGGCGAAATCGGTTGGGTGCTCGACGATAATCAGGGCATGAACGCGATCGCCGATGCGATCGACAGCAAGGTCAACCGCGTCTACCAGATTTACGCCAAGCCCTTGTGAGGCCCGCTCCCGGGGCGCGGGAGCGGGTGGCGATCATTGCTTGGGATAGTTGATCGTCGCGCCCTCGGCTTCCCATTCCGCGCGCGTCTTGCAGGTCTTGCGCGGGATCATGCTGCCGGTGATGGTCTCCACCAGGCAATAGCGGCGGCGGTCGGTCGCGGCATCGGCCGATTCGGTCGCCTGGGCGCTCTTGGCCACCGGCTCGGGGTTCGGCTTGGCGGCGGCGGGGTTGAGGCCCGCCACGAGCAGCGCCGAGACGAGCGCGGCGCCAGTGCTAGCGATGAGACGAGATTTCGACATGGGGTTTCTCCTGGTCGTTGGGCGGCCAGCCCGGCCGCGGGGGTCAGGGACGGGGCGCGCGTTGGCCGCGCTTATTGGCGATCGACGTCGACGCCCCAGGCGGCCCAGTCGCGCCGGGTGCGGCATTGCTCGCGCGCGACGAGCTTGGTGGGCGGCGTGAAGCGATAGCAATAGAGCGGCTGGCCGCGCTCATCCTGTTTGAGCGCGATGGCACGCGCGGGGGGCGCCGGGTCGGGCGGCGCGAGCGGGTGCGGGCTGCGCGCGAGCGCCGGGCCGGCGAGCGCGAGCGGGGCGAGCGGGGCGAGCGTGAAAAGGGGTTTCATCCTCCCCTCCTCAGCGCTTGGCGACGCGCACGCCGAGTTCACGCCATTCGGCGTGGGTCGCGCACAGCATCTGGACCCGATTCTCCCCCGCCGCGCGCACCGGCCGGCAATAGCGCGGCTCGCCCGATTTGGCGGGGTAGCGCGCGACCGACAGATCGGCTTGGCTCAACCGCGGCGCATCCCCCGCCAGCGCGGGCGCCGCCGCCAGCACCCCGCTGGCGGTGATGACGAATAATTTGGCGATCATAAAACCTCCCGGATCAATGGCCGAAGCGGCCACGCGGGAAGCAGTGCATTAGCTATGCCAAACAGTTAAGCTATTGATAGATGGGTTTTTTATGGAAGGTACGCGCGGAAGGCGATGGTGACGAGCGCCAATTCCTGGTGTATTGCACCAACAATACGGCAGGCGCTCGGCCCAAGCACCCCAGTTCGCAACTCAGTGTGAACGCTCTGCCGGTGCCAATCCCACCCGTTCGTGCCGAGCTTGTCGAAGCGCCGTTCTTTCTGCCAGCCGGCATTAGAGCTGCTTGTGATCACGCCGAACCAATGGCTCGACAGCAAAAGCTCCTCCCCCATAGGGGGAGGGGGGCGTAGGCGGGTAAATCACCTGCCGGGGGCAGGTGATCCGCCGGAGCCCGGCTTGCGAAGCAAGCCGGTGGTCGCGTAGCGAATGGTGGAGGGGTGTCACCCTCTATCTGCCGGGGATACCCCTCCGTCAGCCGCTCGCGCGGCTGCCACCTCCCCTTCCAGGGGAGGAGCTAACAGGTTCGATCTACACAGCTCTAGCCCCGCAGCCGTGCCCAAGTCGGCGCATGATCGCTCGCCTTTTCGCGCCCGCGATACGCCTTGTCGACGCCGGCATCGATCAGCCGGTCGGCGGCTTGCGGGCTCAGCAGCAGATGATCGATGCGGAACCCCGCGTCGCGCTGCCAGGCGCCCGCCTGATAGTCCCAAAAGGTCCACACCCCGCCGCGCGGGTGGCGCGTGCGCAGCGCGTCGGTCCACCCTTGCGCGACCAACGCGCGGAACCCCGCGCGGCTTTCGGGCTGCATCAGCGCGTCATCGGCCATGGCGGAAACCGAGAATGTATCGTCGTCATTGGGGATGACGTTGTAATCGCCCGCGAGCACCACCGGCCGCTCCTCGGCGAGCAGGTCGCGCGCCCGCGCGCGCAACCGATCGATCCAGCGCAGCTTATAATCGAATTTCGGCCCCGGCACCGGATTGCCATTGGGCAGATAGATGGAGGCGACGATCAGCCCGCCGACCTCGGCCTCGATATAGCGGCTATGATCATCCTCGGTCTCGCCCGCCAATCCGCGCTGGCGCTCGACCGGCGCGGCCCCGCGCGCGAGGATCGCGACGCCGTTGAAGCCCTTTTGCCCGTGCCAGACGCCCCGATAGCCGGCGGCTTCGACCTCGGCGATCGGCAAGCCCTCATCGGCCGATTTGAGTTCCTGCAGGCAGACGACATCGGGCTGCTGCTCGGTGAGATACTCGATCAGCCGCGGCAGCCGCGCCTTGATGCCGTTCAGATTATAGCTGACGATCTTCAAGCGCGGATCAAATCGCGAAGCTGCTGCCGCAGCCGCAGCCGGCCGCCGCCATCGGGTTCGCGACCTTGAAATGCGCGCCGCCCAGATTGTCGACGAAATCGACCTCGGCGCCACGCACCAGATCGAGGCTGACGCTGTCGATCACCAGCCGCGCCGGCCCGGCCTCGACCACCAGATCATCGGGCTCGGCCGCCTCGGCGAGGCCGAAGCGATATTGAAAGCCCGAACAGCCCCCGCCTTCGACCGACAGGCGCAGGATCGCGGGCTTGCCCTGGCGCTCGGCGATCCAGGCGATGCGGGCGGCGGCGGCTTGGGTCAAGGTCACGTCGCTCATGCGTCAGAAATAGGGCGCCGGGCGGCGCCGCGCAACTCGGTTGGCAGCGTCTCAATTGGCGGCGTCGGTGCCACCCTCGACCAGCGGATGCTCCACGGGCGTGCGACCCTTCAGATAATCGACCGTGTGAAGGAAAGGCATCGGGTTCACCGCCTGCCCGTCGATCCGTACCTCATAATGGAGATGGCTGCCGGTCGAGCGGCCGGTCGAGCCCATCAGCCCGATCAGCTGGCCGCGTGTGACGCGGGTGTTGGGGGCGACGAGGATCTTCGACAAATGGCCATAGCGCGTCGCGATGCCACGCCCGTGATTGACCTCGATCAGATTGCCATAGCCGCCCGCGCGCTCGGCGCGGCTGACGATGCCGTCGGCGGTCGCATAGATCGGCGTGCCGACGGTGCCGGGAATATCGACCCCGGCGTGCATCGCGGCAGTGCCCCGGAACGGATCGCTGCGCACGCCATAATAGCTGGAGAAGCTGACCTTCTCGACCGGCTGGCTCGCGGGGATCGCGATCACGGCTTTCTCGAGCGTCTCGAGCTTCTTCCAGGTGACGAACAGCGAGCGGAATTGCGCATCGGCATTGGCGTCGCTGGTGGCGGCGGTGGTGACGGGCTCATAGGGCCCGCCCTGGCCGCCGCGCGCGAAACGCTCGGGCGAGAGGCCGAGCTTGCGGAAATGGGCGGCGGCGAGCGCATAGCGGCGCTCGGCGACTTGCCGCGCCTTGGCCGCGAGCACGACTTGCTGGGCTTCGAGCTTGGTGAGCGGGGCGACGACATCGGCGGCGACGCGCGTCGCCTTGGGATCGAGCGCGGGGGCGGTGAGCGCGAGCTTGGCGCTGCCATCGCCCGCGAGGACGGCGGCGATCAGCGCCTGGCGCTCCTCGACGCGGCGCGCCTGGACCTGCGCGGCGCGCTTGATCGTCGCGACCTGCGCCTGCATCGCGGCGAGCTTGGCCTGCATTTGGGCGAGTTTGGCCTCGGGGGTGCTCGCGGCGGCCGTGGGGGCAAGGCCGGCGAGCGAGACGGCGGCGGCGCCCGCGTGCGCGACGCCATAAGCGGTGAAGCACAGGCTCAAGCCCGCCACCCCGGCGAACGCGGCCTGGGTGCGCCCGGCGATCGTGAAGCGACGCAGCGCGCGGCCATCATGGAAGATGAAATCGCGGGTCTTGAAGTGCTGCGCGACGCGCGTCGCCGCTCGCTCCAGCCGTGCCGAATCAAAAGCGATCATGAAACCCCAAAGCCTAGAATGAACGAACGGCCCCCGCCTTCGTTATTGCCGTCCGGCCAGCCCCTCCGACCGTTCCGGCATTCGGTCCTTGGGGCATGTCGGCTTATTACGGCAATAGCCCCGCCAGTTTCGCAGGGCGGGCCGCTCCGGTCGCGCGATGAGTCGTTCAAACCGCGTTAATTCGGCGGCGAAACGAACGATTAGCCTCATATTACTCGCGGGCCCGGTGATTCGCGTCGGCGCTGGGCTAGCGCGGTGGCAGTGCGCTCGTGCGCCGCGCGCCCTTCCCCGGCGGAGGCCGGGGCCCAGCATCGCGCCGAGGGATCATCGGCGCGCCATCGAACGGGCCTTGTCGCCGCTGGGCCCCGGCCTTCGCCGGGGAAGCTGATTTTCAAAGAAGAATTGTTTTCGATCAAGCCGCGCCGGTTCGTCCGCCCCAGCCGCCGCGGCCGGTTCAGCCGAGCGCGCGCGCCGCCTCCAGCACGGCGGCGGCGTGGCCGGGCACTTTCACCTTGCGCCACGCCTGGGCGAGCCGGCCATCGGCGCCGAACAAGAAGGTCGATCGCTCGATCCCCATATATTTCTTGCCGTACATCGATTTCTCGACCCAGGCGCCGAACGCCTCAAGCACCGCGCCCGGCTCGTCGCTCGCCAGCGGCACGGTAAGGGCATATTTGTCGATGAACTTGCGGTGCTTGTCGGGCGAATCCTTCGACACGCCGAGCAGCCGCACCCCGGCCGCGTCGAACGCCGCGCGGTGCTGGCTGAAATCCTGCGCTTCCTTGGTGCAGCCCGAGGTATCGTCCTTGGGGTAGAAGTAAATCACCAGCTTCTGGCCCACCAGATCGCGCAGCCGCAACTCGGCGCCGTCGCTATCGACCAGCGCGAGGTCGGGGATCGTGTCGCCTTCGTCAAGCGCCATCGCTTTTCCTTTCGAGTCCGTGCCAAAGCTCGGCGATGTCGTGCCGCATGGCGTCGGCGCGCGCAACCACCGCGTCGCAGCCGGACAGGCCGAGCACGCGCGCGAGCAGCGCGCAACTCGCCGGCCCCGGCAATTGCCCCCCGGGCGCGATCAGCCGCATCGCGACGAGCAGCCGGGTGAGGAAATCATGCGCCGCGCCCAGCCGCGCGGGGACCAGCCCCTGATCGGCGAGCGCCGCGATCGCGCGGCGCAGATCGGGGTCGAAGCCCCTGCGCTGAGTGAGTTGCGTCACATGCACCGCGAATTCCAGATCGACGAGCCCGCCGGGGAGCAATTTCACGTCGAGCGGCCCGGCGGGCGGCTTGTGGCGCGCGATCTCGGCGCGCATCGTCCGCGCCTCCGCCACGATGTCGCGCGCCGGCCGGTCGCCCGCGAGCACGGCGGCGATCTCCGCCGCTACCGCCGCGCGCGCGGGCGGCGAGCCGAACACGGGGCGCGCGCGGGCGAGCGCCATATGCTCCCAGGTCCAGGCGTCGTGCCGCTGATAGGCGGCGAACCCCGCGACCGAGACGACGAGCGGCCCCTGCGCGCCCGAGGGACGCAGCCGCGTGTCGATCTCGTAAAGCGCCCCCGCCGGGGTCGGCACCGAGAGCGCCGCGCTCACCCGCTGGGCGAGGCGGTTATAGTAAAGCACCGCGCCGAGCGGCTTGGCCCCGTCCGATTCGGCCAGATGATCGCCGGTGAAAAGATAAACGAGGTCGAGGTCCGAAGCGTGGGTGAGCAGCCCGCCCCCCAGCCGACCGAGCGCCAAGATCACCAGCTCGCTCCCCGGCACATGGCCGTGGCGTTTGGCGAATTCGGCGACGCTCGCCGAGGCCGCCACCTCGATCGCGGCCTCGGCGAGCCGGGCATAGCCGGCGGCGATGTCGAGCGGGTCGCTCGTCGCCGCGACCAATTGCGCGCCGAGCGCGAAGCGGCGCTCGTTGACGCCCGCGCGGAGTTGATCGAGCAGGGCCTCATAGGCGATCGGCTCGGCGGGGCGCAGCTGCGCGACGAGCGCGTCGACGCTCCCCAGGGGGTCGAGCGCGCTGGCGTCGATCAGCCCGTCGAGCAGCGCCGGGCGCCGCCCCAGCGCCTCGGCGAGCGGCGGCGCATGGCTGAGGATCGCGCCCAATAGCCGCGCGAGCGCGGGTTGCGCCTCCAGCAGGCGGAACAGGTTGAGCGCGCTCGGCA
>FRDC01003554.1_pt1 | contig 29185 bp, 32 predicted proteins | sample 1106171 | NCBI WGS metagenome assembly FRDC01 (sample SAMEA3930566, study PRJEB13176) | freshwater metagenome | biome: Drinking water system; feature: drinking water; material: water | place: Singapore | collected 2014-12-20 | reverse complement strand
GCGGCGCGACGATTGCCGATGGCCAGGGCATCGGCACCATCGTCAACGACGACTGATCGGGTCCTGACGGCACTGCACGCAAGGGCGCCACGGCGCCCTTGCGTGCTTCCGGCAGAGGCGTTTCAGCCGATCAGCTGCAGCAGCGCGGCGGCCGACAGCCGCAGGTTGTCCTGCCACGGCAGGCCGACGATCTCGCGGCCGCTGGCCGAATCGCGGAACGGCATCACTTCGCCGCTGCCGATCACCAGCCGGTAGTCGACTGTGATCTCGGTGCCGGCCGGCAGGTCGGCAGCGGCGAAGATGAAGCCGAGGTGCCACAGCGCGGTCGGCGTGAAGCTGTGGTTGACGTAGCACTCGTCCGACCATTCCGGCGTCAGCGAGTACCAGTCCTCGAACCAGCGGACGCTCGATTCCGCCTCGATCGAATCGGCCGGGAACTGGCGCAGCTTCGTTTCCGGCCAGACCGTGTGGATGTTGTCCGGGGCGATGATGACCCGCCCCCGGGCGCAGTCCTCGGCAAGGAACAGGCCCTTGCCGGCCATCGGGATGCGGGACGCGGCGACCTCGTACTTCGGGAGGATCATCAGTGTTTGAGCACGGACTGCTCGCTGCCCTCGGCGACGAACAGCGTGGCCGCATCGCTGCGCGAATAGACGTAGGCCTTGCCGCAGAATTCGCAGGTGACTTCGACCTTGCCCTGCTCGGCGACGATCTTGTCGACCTCCTCGCGGCCCAGCGACAGCAGCAGCAGTGAGATGCCTTCGCGCGAGCAGCGGCAGGCGACATGGATTGCCTGCGGCGGATGGAAGCCCCAGTCCTCGTTGGCGAACAGCCGGCGCATCAGCGTTTCCGGTGGCGCGCTGAGCAGTTCATCGGCATTCAGCGTGCCGGCCAGAATCGCCAGATGCTCCCAGCTTTCCTGCGTCGCCTTGGTGTGCTCCAGCGGCAGGCGCTGCAGCATGAAGCCGACCACGCGGTCGCGGGTGGCGCCGAGACGGATCAAGGTCGGCAGCTGCTCGCTCTGGTCGAAATAGCCTTCCAGCGATTCGGCGAGGCTGCTGCCATCGATCGGCACCATCGCCTGCCGCGAGGGCTGGTCGCTGTCGGCCGGCTCCAGCATCAGCGCCAGGATGCCGTGGCTGAGCATGTCGCGATAACCGAGATTCGACTCGTCCCTGGCGACCACGCTCGACACCTTGGCCATCGCCCGCACCGTCAGCGGCGCAGCCTCGGCCTGCAGCACCTGGGCGACCAGCAGCTTGATCGCCTGCTCGCTCTGGAACTGCAGGTTGATGCGGCCTTCGAAGCGCGTGTGCGTGGCCAGCAGCGGCATCGCCGCCAGCGCCTGGCCGATCAGCTCGCGCACCGACGGCGGGTAGGCGCGGTGATCCATCATCGTCGCCACGCCTTCGTCGATGACGACAAACGCGCCGTGGGCGATGTGGTTCGCGAACTGGAACGGAATCAGCTGGTTCATGGTGCGGATCAGCCGGCGAGGCGTTCCTTGAGCAGGCGGTTCAGCGCATCCGGATTGGCCTTGCCCTGGGTCGCCTTCATCGCCTGGCCGACGAAGAAGCCGAACAGCTTGTCCTTGCCCGAGCGGTAGTCGGCGACCTGCTGCGGGTTCTTCGCGATCACGTCGTCGATGGCGGCGATGATCGCCGACGCGTCGGTGATCTGGACCAGCCCCTTGGCCTTGATGATGTCGTCGGCCGAGCCCTCGCCGTTGAGCATCGCTTCGAAGACATCCTTGGCGAGCTTGCCGCTGATGGTCTTGTCGGCGATGCGCTTGAGCATGCCGGCCAGCGCGTCGGCGCTGATCGGCGATTCGGTGATCTCCTTCGACAGCTTGTTCAGCGCGCCGAGCAGGTCGGTGGCGACCCAGTTGGCGCACAGCTTGGCTTCCGCGCCGCTGGCGGCGACCACGGCCTCGTAGTAAGCGGCCAGCTCGCGCGAGCTGGTCAGCGTCTTGGCGTCGTAGTCGGACAGACCGAAGTCCTTGACGAAGCGGGCGCGCTTGGCATCCGGCAGTTCCGGCAGGCTGGCCTTGATGGCGGCGATGTAGTCCTCGGTGCAGACCACCGGCAGCAGGTCCGGGTCCGGGAAATAGCGGTAGTCGTTGGCGTCTTCCTTGGAGCGCATCGCCCGCGTCTCGCCGGTGTCCGGGTTGAACAGCCGGGTTTCCTGGCGAATCATGCCGCCGGCCTCAAGCACCTCGATCTGCCGCTCGATCTCGTACTCGATCGCCTTCTCGACGTAGCGGAACGAGTTGACGTTCTTGGTCTCGGTGCGGGTGCCGAACTTCGGCGCGCCGACCTTGCGGACTGACACGTTGGCGTCGCAGCGGAACGAGCCTTCCTGCATGTTGCCGTCGCAGATGCCCAGGTAAACGACGATCTGGTGCAGCTTCTTGAGATAAGCAACCGCTTCGGCAGCGGTGCGGATGTCCGGCTCGGACACGATCTCGATCAGCGGCGTGCCAGCGCGGTTGAGATCGATGCCCGACGACTTCTGGAAGCCTTCGTGTACCGACTTGCCAGCATCCTCTTCCAGATGCGCACGGGTAATTCCGATGCGCTTGGTCGCACCGCCGTCCAGCTCGATGTCGAGATGGCCTTCGAACACGATCGGCAGCTCGTACTGCGAGATCTGGTAGCCCTTCGGCAGGTCCGGATAGAAGTAGTGCTTGCGCGCGAACACGCTGCGCGGCGCGATCTTGGCGCCGACCGACAGACCGAAGGTCACGGCCTTTTTCACCGCATCGACGTTCAGCACCGGCAGCATGCCCGGCATGCCGAGGTCGATCGGGCTGGCCTGGGTGTTCGGCTCGGCACCGTAGGCGATCGCCGAACCGGAAAAAATCTTCGACTGCGTCGACAGCTGGCAGTGCACTTCGAGACCGATGACGGCTTCCCAACCTTCCGGGATCTGACTCATGACGCGTACTCCGTCGGCCACTGGGTGTGGAAGTCGGTGGCCTGCTGATACTGGTGCGCGACATTCAGCATCCGCGCTTCGCTGAAGAAATTGCCCATCAGCTGGAAGCCGGTCGGCAGGCCGTCGACGAAGCCGCAGGGCAGGCTCATCGCCGGGATGCCGGCCAGATTGGCGGCGATGGTGTAGATGTCGTTCAGGTACATCGCGACCGGGTCGTCGCTGTTCTGGCCGAACTTGAACGCGACATCGGTGGCCGTCGGGCCGAGGATCAGGTCGATGCCGTCGGCGAAGGCGCGCTTGAAGTCGTCGTAGATCAGCCGGCGGACCTTCTGCGCCTGCAGGTAGTAGGCGTCGTAGTAGCCGTGGCTCAGCACGTAGGTGCCGATCATGATGCGGCGCTGCACTTCGGCACCGAAGCCCTCGCCGCGGCTTTTCTTGTACAGCTCTTCCAGCGACTTCGCGCCCTCCGCCCGGTGGCCGTAGCGGACGCCGTCGAAGCGGGCCAGATTGGAGCTGGCCTCGGCTGGCGCGACGACGTAGTAGGTCGGCACGCTGAGCGGCGAGTTCGGCAGGCTGATTTCGCGGAAGTTGACGCCAAGCCGCGTCAGCGTGGCGATGGCTTCGTCGACGCGGCCGCGCACGCCGGCGGCCATGCCGTCGGCGAAGTATTCCTTCGGCAGGCCGATGGTCAGGCCCTTGATCGAGGCGTTCAGGCCGCCAACGAGGTCATCGACCGGGCGATCGACGCTCGTCGAATCCTTCGGATCGAAGCCGGACATGGCCTGCAGCATGTAGGCCGCATCTTCGGCCGAGCGGGCCACGACGCCAGCCTGATCGAGACTCGATGCGAACGCGATCATGCCGTAGCGCGACACCCGGCCGTAGGTCGGCTTGATGCCGGTCAAATTGGTCAGCGCAGCGGGCTGGCGAATCGAGCCGCCGGTGTCGGTGGCGGTGGCGACCGGGCACAGGCCGGCGGCAACGGCGGCGACCGAGCCGCCCGAGGAACCGCCCGGCACCCGGGTCTTGTCCCAGGGGTTGGACACAGGGCCATAGAACGAGGTCTCGTTCGACGAGCCCATCGCGAATTCGTCCATGTTCAGCTTGCCGAGCATGACCATGCCGGCGGCATCGAGCTTTTCGACGATGGTGGCGTCGTATGGGGCGATGAACTTGTCGAGCATCCGCGAGCCGCAGGCGGTGCGGACGCCGGTGGTGCAGAAGATGTCCTTCTGGCCGAGCGGGATGCCGGTCAGCAGGCCGGCATCGCCAGCGGCGATCCGGGCATCGGCGGCATCGGCCTGCTTCAGCGCCCGTTCGGCGGTGACGGTGACGTAGGAGTTGATCGCACCATCGAAGCGGTCGATGCGCTTCAGATAGGCCTGGGTCAGCTCGCGCGACGAAAACCGCTTTTCGCGCAGGCCGGCAGCGAGTTCGGCAATGGAATGCTTGTGCATGATTTCTCGATGGAATCGGTCTTGCGGGCGGCTGAGCGACGCGTCGCGCGTTGGCTCGAACCGCACGAGTGATTGCGACCCGGCTTCACCCGGTCGCAATCACGGCTATTCGATGACTTTCGGCACCAGATACAGCCCGTCCTGGGTATCCGGCGCGATCGCCTGGTAGTCGTCACGGCGGTCGGCTTCGCTGATCAGGTCCGGCCGCAGGCGCTGCACCATGTCCAGCGGGTGGGCCATCGGGCTGACGCCAGCGGTGTCGGCCGCCGACAGGCGATCGACCATGCCGAGGATGTCAGTCAGCTGCCGGGCGTAGGGCTCGACCTGTTCGGGGTTCAGCTGCAGCCGGGCCAGGTGGGCAACCTGGCGCACTTGTTCGGGACTCAGGGACATGGCGTTCGGGAAAGATGCGGAACACGGAGCATTTCCACGACATCGGCCATGGAAATGCGGGTTTTTCGGCGTGCCGCGATGATAAACGATCGCGGGCGGCCACCCGCAGCGCAACATGCACGGCAAACGCTTGAGGTATATTTCCGCGCAAATCAGCGTCCGCCGTCGTGCTCGCGGCCGTTTTTCCCGCCGTTTCACGTTTGCGCGATCCGCGCTTCCCCGCCCCGTCCTTTCGAAAAATCGCGATGTTCGACGCCGTCCGCCGCCTGTTTGTCAACGACCTTTCCATCGACCTCGGCACCGCGAACACGCTGGTCTATGTCCGCGATGAAGGCATCGTGCTGAACGAACCCTCGGTGGTGGCGATCCGCCTCGACGGCCGCGGCGCGAAGAAGATCGAGGCTGTCGGCATCGATGCCAAGCGGATGCTCGGCCGCACGCCGACCAACATCTCCACCATCCGGCCGCTGCGCGATGGCGTGATCGCGGACTACACAGTGACGGAGAAGATGCTGCAGCACTTCATCCGCAAGGTGCAGAAAGGCCGCGTGATGCGGCCGATGACCCGCGTGGTGGTCTGCGTGCCGTACGGCTCGACCCAGGTCGAACGCCGCGCGATCAAGGAATCGGTGGAAAACGCCGGTGCCCGCAAGGTCTATGTCATCGAGGAACCGATCGCCGCTGCGCTCGGCGCCGGCATCCCGATTTCCGAGGCGCGCGGCTCGATGGTGGTCGACATCGGCGGCGGCACCTCGGAAGTGGCGGTGATCTCGCTGAACGGCATCGTCTACGCGGAGTCGGTCCGCATCGGCGGCGACCGCTTCGACGAGGCGATCGTCAGCTACGTGCGTCGCCAGTACAACATGCTGATCGGCGAAGCCACGGCCGAGCGCATCAAGCAGGAAATCGGCACCGCATTCCCGGGGCCGGAAGTGCAGGAAATCGACATCGTCGGTCGCCATCTGGCCGCCGGCGTGCCGCGCAACTTCACGATGAATTCCAACGAGATCCTCGACGCGCTGCAGGAACCGCTGGCCGGCATCGTCAAGGCGGTCAAGCAGGCGCTGGAACGCACGCCGCCGGAGCTGGGTTCCGACGTCGCCGAGCGCGGCATCGTGCTGACCGGCGGCGGCGCGCTGCTGCGCGATCTCGACAAGCTGCTGTCGGAGGAAACCGGCCTGCCGGTGATCATCGCAGACGACCCGCTGACCTGCGTCGCCCGCGGCGGCGGCATGCTGCTGGACATGCTCGACCAGAAGGGCGACATCTACCTGATCGACTGATCATCGGCACGGTCGCGCCGGCCAGCCAGCGCCGGCTGGGCCGGGCCGCTGCGGCGGATCGCCTGCAAAAGCAGCCGTGCGGCGTGCCACGGACCGGCGGACCACCCGCAAACGGTCCGTGAACGGCTCGTAAACGGTTGTAGCGATGGCGATCGCACCCTATTCTCTGGCGATTCCTGCACTCCGCTGCAGACGTCTTTTGCGCCCGGCCCTTGAACACCTCGCTTAGCGATTCCTCGCGCCATTCGCTGTTTCCCCGTGGCCCCGGTCTCGGTCTGAAGCTGACCCTCTTCGTGTCGCTGTCGATCCTGCTGATGGTGGCCGAGAACCAGGGCAGCCAGCGGTTGGAACCGGTCCGCCAGTGGATGTCGTGGGCGCTGATGCCGGTGCTCTGGATGGCCGCGTCGCCGGCGGAAGTCGGCAACGGCGTCGATCACTTCCGGTCGCGGGAATCCCTGCTGACGGACAACCGCGAACTGCGCGAACGGCTGCTCAAGCAGGATGCCCGGCTGCTGCGGCTGGAATCGCTGGAAGCCGAGAACATCCGCATCCGTGAGCTGCTGGCCTCGGCAAGCTCGCTGGAAGACCGGGTGCTGATCGCCGAAATCCTGGCCACCAGTCAGGACCCGTACCGGCACCAGATCGTGCTCAACAAGGGCGGCCGCGACGGCGTCTACCGGGGACAGGCGCTGGTCGATGCAGAAGGCGTGATGGGCCAGGTGGTGCAGGTCAATCCGGGGTCGTCGGTGGCGCTGCTGATCACCGACCCCGACCACGGCATTCCGGTGGAAATCAACCGTACCGGCCTGCAGACGATCGCGCTCGGCCGCGGCGACGGCCACAGCCTGTCGCTGCCGTATCTACCCGGCAACGCTGACGTCAAGGTAGGCGACCTGCTGGTGACGTCCGGCCTCGGCGGCCGTTTCCCGGCCGGCTATCCGGTCGGTACCGTGCACGAGCTCAAGCACGCCGGTGGCGAAAGCTTCATGGAAGCGATCGCCTGGCCGAAGGCCAAGCTCAGCCAGGGCCGGCAGGCGCTGCTGGTCTGGAGCGAGCGGGCGCTGCCGTCATCCGGCACCGAGGAAGAACCGGTCACCGTGCCGATCGAGCTGCCGGTCAAGTCGGCCGCGCCGCCGGCTGCCGCGAAGCCCGTACCGGCGCCCGCACCAGCACCGGCTGCTGGCGCACCGGCCGCTGCGCCCGCGCCGGCTGCAGCCCAGAAGCCGAAGCCGGCCGCCCCGTGATCGGCGCGCTCGGCTTTCTTGCCAGCTTGGTGCTGGCCCTGATGCTGCAGGTCGTCGAGCTGCCCGAGTGGGCAGCGCTGGCGCGGCCGGCCTGGCCGCTGATGATCATCGGCTACTGGGCGCTGTATGTGCCGGAAGCGCCGGCCGTCGCCGCCGCCTGGCTGCTCGGCCTGTGCTGCGATGTGCTGTTCAGCGCCCCGCTCGGCCAGCACGCGCTGGGGCTGGTGGTGGCGGCGGTGCTGATCCGCCGGCTGGCCGGCATCTACACTCTGTTCCCGACCTGGCAGGCCGGGCTGGCGCTGATTCCGGTCTGGGGGCTGTACGCGTTCCTGATGTTCTGGATCGACGGCCTCACCCGCCACGCCGCCGACGCCACGCTGCGCTGGCTGCCGATTGTGTCGACCTCCATCGCCTGGCCGATCTGCGCCGCACTGCTCGACACCGTACGCGCCCGCCGCGCTCGCCGCCGCAGCCGGATGCGCCTGCCGTGAGGCCGTGCCGGTGAGTGCTCTTGGCTCGTCGCGCAGCGGCTACGACGCGATCAAGGATCTGTACGAGGAAAAGCGCACCTTTACCAGCCGCGTGATCTTCGCGGCGATGCTGTGTCTGGTGATGATCGGCCTGCTGGCGGCGCGGCTGGTCGAGCTGCAGCTGGTCCAGCACGACTACTACACGACGCGCGCCGACGACAACCGCATGCGGCTGACCGCGATCGCCCCGGTGCGCGGCCTGATCTACGACCGCAACGGCGCGCTGCTCGCCCAAAACGTGCCGAGCTTCGTGCTCGACATCACGCCCGAGCGGGTCAAGAACCTGAATGACACGCTGGCGCGGCTCAAGGCCTACGTGAACATCAGCGATCAGGACATCGCCCGTTTCCGGGAACGGATGCGCAAGGGGCCGCGCTACCGCAGCGTCACCCTGCGTTCGAACCTGACGCCCGAGGAAGTCGCCCGCTACCAGCTCAACCGCTACGAGTTCGACGGCGTCGAAGTCAATGCCGGGCTGGTGCGCAACTACCCGCTCGGCGAAAGCGCGGCGCACGTCATCGGCTATGTCGGCGGCATCAGCGAGGCCGACTACGCCAAGCTCGACGAAGCCTCGTACCAGGGGCTGTCGCAGATCGGCAAATCGGGTGTCGAGCGTAGCCACGAGGACCAGCTGCGCGGCGTGCCGGGAGCGAAGATCGTCGAGGCCAATGCCTCCGGCCGGCCACTGCGCGAGCTGGACTCGCAGCCCGGCAGCTCCGGCCAGAACCTGTTCCTGAGCCTCGACGCCAAGCTGCAGCTGGTCGCCGAAAAGGCGCTGGGCGATCTCGAAGGCGCGGTGGTGGCGATCGACCCGCGCAACGGCGAAGTGCTGGCCCTGGTGTCGAAGCCCGGCTACGACCCGAAGCTGTTCGTCGAAGGCATCGACGCCAAGAGCTATCGTGGCCTGCTCGAGGACAAGACCCGGCCGCTGTACAACCGCGCGCTGCTCGGCACCTATCCGCCGGGCTCCACGATCAAGCCGTTCATGGCCACGGCGGCGCTGAATTTCCGCACCGTGACGCCGGACACGGCGGTCTACTGCGGCGGCTCGATGACCCTGCCGGGCAGCTCGCGCAAGTACCGCTGCCACAAGCGCCAGGGCCACGGCACCGTCAATCTGGACGGCGCGATCGCCAAGTCCTGCGACATCTACTTCTACCAGGCGGCCCAGAACCTCGGCATCGACCGGATCGACGAGATCCTGGGCCAGTTCGGCTTCGGCACACAGACCGGCATCGACATCCCGAACGAGAAGGGCGGCCTGCTGCCGTCGAAGGAATGGAAGCGCCGGGTCTACAAGCAGGCCTGGTTCCCTGGCGAAACGCTGTCGATCGGCATCGGCCAGGGCTACCTCACCACCACGCCGCTGCAGCTGGCGCAGGCCACCGCCCGGGTGGCGATGCGCGGCCAGGGCTTCAAGCCGCACGTGGTTCACGCGATCTCGGATCCCTCGACCGGTGCGATCACCGGCGTGGCGCCGGAACCCTTGCCGCCGCTGACCGGTCAGAACGCCGATCTTCTGGAGCGCGTGATCCATTCGATGGAGCAGGTCAACATGTTCCCCGGCGGCACCGCCTATCGGGCCTTCAAGGACGCGCCATACAGCTCGGCCGGCAAGACCGGCACCGCGCAGGTCGCCGCGCTCAAGCAGGACGAGAAGATCGCGCCGACCCTGGAAGGCACACCGAAGCACCTGCGCGACCACGCGCTGTTCATCGCTTTCGCGCCGGTCGACGAGCCACGCATCGCAGTCGCAGTGATCGCCGAGCATGCCGGCCACGGCGGCTCGGTAGCCGCCCCCGTCGCCCGCCAGGTGATGGACCAGTACCTGCTCGGCGAAGTCCGCTACGGCGTCGATGCCAGCACCGCCGCTGCCGCCGAATCGGCTGCCGCCGCCGCTGCGGCAGCGGCCGGCGAAACGCCGGACCCCGAACAGGACGAGGACGGCCCGAGCACCCACGACCACGGCGACGAACCGCCGGCGGCCTCGCCGGTGACGCCATGAACACGCATGTCCTGTCGCGGGCGCCGCAGCAGTCGGTCAGCCTGGCCGACCAGCTGGCCAAGCTGCACATCGATCTCTGGCTCGGGCTGCTGCTGCTGGCGCTCGGCGTGGTCGGGCTGCTGGTGCAGTACTCGGCCAGCGGCCATTCGATGGCGGTGGTGATCAACCAGGCCGAGCGGCTGGGCCTGGGTTTCGGCGTGATGATCATCGCCGCGCAGGCGCCGCCGGAGTTCTACCGCCGGTCGGCGCCGTGGTTGTACGGCTTCGGCGTGCTGATGCTGCTGGCGGTGCTGGTGCTCGGCGATCACGCCAAGGGCGCGCAGCGCTGGCTGGATCTCGGCGTGCTGCGCTTCCAGCCGTCGGAAATCCTCAAGCTGGCCATGCCGATGGCGGTCGCCGCCTACCTGCACACCCGGCCGCTGCCGCCGAAGCCGATGACCATCCTGATGACGCTGGCGATCATCGGCGTGCCGACCGTGCTGATCGCCATGCAGCCGGACCTCGGCACCGCGATGCTGGTGCTGGCGGCCGGCGTGCTGGCGCTGTATTTCGGCGGCCTGGGCGTGCGCTGGATCCTGCTGGTGCTGGCCGCCGCCGCCGCCGCCGCGCCACTGCTCTGGTACAAGCTGCACGACTACCAGCGCAACCGGGTGCTGACCTTTCTCGACCCGGAGCGTGACCCGCTCGGCACCGGCTACCACGTCACCCAGAGCAAGATCGCGATCGGCTCCGGCGGCCTGTTCGGCAAGGGCTGGCTGGCCGGCACCCAGGCCAAGCTCGACTTCCTGCCGGAATCGCACACCGATTTCATCTTCGCGGTGTTTTCCGAAGAACTCGGCCTGCTCGGCGTCGCCGTGCTGATGGCGCTCTATGCGGCGATCGTCGGCCGCGGCCTGTACATCGCGCTCAGAGGCCAGGACAGCTTCCAGCGGCTGCTGGCCGGCAGCCTGGCGATGACCTTCTTCGTCTACGTGTTCATCAACATGGGCATGGTCATCGGCCTGTTGCCGGTGGTCGGCGTACCGCTGCCGCTGGTGAGCTTCGGCGGTACCTCGGCCGTGACCTTGCTGGCCGGTTTCGGGATGCTGATGTCGGTCTACACCCACCGAAAGCTGCTGGCGAACTAGAACATCGACATGCCCAAGACCTTCGCCGCCGTGACGCTGGCGCTCCTCGCCGCGACCGCGCAGGCCGACTACCAGCATCATCCCAAGGTGCCGCTGCTGCTCGACACGCTGCGCGACGACTACGGCTTTTCGCCGGCCGATCTCGATGTCGTGAAAGCGGCGCTGAAGGACGCCAAGAAGCTGCCGAACCTGATCGACAAGGAACTCAACAACAAGGAATCGCCGCAGCCGAAGCCGGACGAGCAGGCCGAGACGCTACCCGACTGGGACGCCTACCGGCCGATCCACGTCAATCCGAAGAACATCGCCAACGGCGTCGCCTACCTGAAGGCCCATGCCGCCTGGTTCGCCCGGGCCGAAGCCGAGTTCGGCGTGCCGCCAACGGTGGTCGCCGCCGTGATGGGCGTGGAAACCAAGTACGGCGCCTACACCGGCAAGTACCGGGTGCTCGATGCCCTGACCACCCAGGGCTTCGATCATCCCCGGCGCAGTCCGTTCTTCTTCTCCGAACTGACCGAATTCTTTGCGCTGGCCCGCGATGCCGCGCGCAATCCGGCCGATCTGCTCGGCTCCTACGCCGGCGCGATGGGCTTTGCCCAGTTCATGCCGAGCAATTACCGCTGGCTGGCGCTGGACTACGACGGCGACGGCCGTCGCGACCTGTGGAGCGCGCCGGACGCGATCGGCTCGATCGCCCATTACCTGACCCGCTACGACCCGAAGCGCAGCTGGCGGCGCGGCGAGCCGCTGCTCGTCCCGGCGACGGTGTCCGGCCCGTTGCCGGCGACGCTGCCGCGCAACGGCAAGCGGGCCGACCAGACCGTCGCCAGTCTGGCCCAGGCCGGCGTCGCACCGGCCATGGCGCTGCCGGCCGCCACGCCGGTCGGCCTGGTCGAACTGCGCCGGGGTAGCAGCCGCGAATACTGGCTGGCGCTGCCGAACTTCTACGCCGTGTTCACCTACAACCCGCGCACCTTCTACGCGATGGCGGTGACCCAGCTGGCCAATGAACTGGCGGCCGCGCAGGCATCCGACAGCACGACGAGCGCCGCCCGATGAGCCTCTGGACGCGTGTGGCGGCAACGGCCGCCGTCCTGCTGCTGGCCGCTTGCGCGGTCGATCCGGTGCCGTCCCGGCAGCCGTCGCGGGTACCGCTGCCGCGTCCGGGAACATCCGGCACGCTGCCGCCCGCACCGGCCTCCGAGAAGGACCGGCCACCGCTGCCCGGCGAGATCCCGCCCAACGTCACCTCGATCCCGGACGCGGTGCCGGAAGCGGTCGAGCGCAGCAAGTACGGCAATCCGGATTCCTACGAGGTGTTCGGCAAGCGCTACGAAGTGCTGGCCGATGCCCGCGGCTTCAAGGAGCGCGGCCACGCGTCCTGGTACGGCAAGAAATTCCATGGCCGGCGCACGTCCAGCGGCGAGAAGTACGACATGTTCGCGATGAGCGCCGCCCACAAGACGCTGCCGATCCCGACCTTTGCGCGGATCACCAACCTGTCCAACGGCAAGAGCGTGGTGGTGCGAGTCAACGATCGCGGGCCGTTCCACGATGGCCGGATCGTTGACTTGTCGTATACCGCCGCCGCCAAGCTGGACCTGATCGCCCACGGCTCGGCCGAGGTGGAGCTGGAAGTGGTGGACGCCGATGGCCGCACGCTGCCGCCGCCGGACACCGCCGTCGCCACCGCGCCGGCCCAAGCGCCGGTAGCAGCTCCTACGGCCAGCGCACCGGCGCCGAAGGTGTCGATCCCGGCTACGGCGGCGGTATCGGCGCCCCCGGCGCCGGCAGCCGCAGCGGCTGGCAAGCCGCCGCGCTTCCTGCAGGCCGGCGTGTTCAACGACACCAACAATGCGCTGACCTTCCGCGACTACCTGCGGCTCAACGGCGTCAAGCCGCTGGTGGTCAAGAGCGCGCTGCGCAACAGCCGGTGGGTGTACAGGGTGCTGATCGGCCCGTTCGACGACCCTGCCGCGCTGAAAGCGATGCGCGAGAAGCTGCACGCCGACGACACGCCGACCATTCTCGTCTACGAGTAGTCGCCGCTTGTTGCGCTGCGGCAATCGACCCGCTGCGCTACCATTTCCGCTGTTTCCGCACCTTAGAAAGCCGATCTCCCGGATGAACCGACCGCTCCTGCTTGCCCGTTCGCTGCTGCTCGCCACGGCTACCGTCATCGCTGCCGCCAGCCCGGCGCGCGCGATCACCATTCCCGACGCGCCGAGCATCGATGCCAAGAGCTATGCGCTGATCGACTTCGACAGCGGCGAACTGCTGGTCGGCAGCAATCCGGATGCCCGCATCGAGCCGGCGTCGATCACCAAGGTGCTGACCACCTACATCGCCTTCGACGAGATCAAGAAGGGCCGTCTGAAGCTCGACGACACCGCCCTGGTCAGCGAAAAGGCTTGGCGGCAGGGCAAGGATTCCAGCGAATCGCGGATGTTCCTGACGCTCGGCAGCCGGGTGAAGATCGAGGACCTGCTCAGAGGCATCATCATCGTGTCCGGCAACGACGCCTCGATCGCGCTGGCCGAGCATCTGGCCGGCAGCGAGGACGCCTTCGCCGACCTGATGAACGAATACGCCAAGCGGCTCGGCATGGCGAACAGCCATTTCGTCGACGCCAGCGGCCTGCCGCATCCGGAGCACTACACCACCGCCCGCGATCTGGCGATCCTCGGCCGGGCGCTGATCCGCGATTTTCCGGACGGCTATGCGATCTACTCGGAAAAGTCGTTCAAGTACGGCATCGACCGGCCGCAGGAAAACCGCAACGGCCTTCTGATCAAGGACCCGACCGTGGACGGCATCAAGACCGGCCACACGAGTGCTGCCGGCTACTGCCTGCTGTCGTCGGCCAAGCGTGACGGCCGCCGGCTGATCTCGGCGGTGATGGGCGCGCCGACCTGGGCCTACCGCGAGCAGGCCAGCCTGGAGCTGCTGAACTACGGCTTCCGCTTCTGGGAAAGCGCCAGCCTGTTCGGCCCAGCGGCGGCGGTCGGCAGCGTTCGCGTCTACAAGGGCGAGGCCGACAGCGTGCAGGTCGGCACCCTGGAACCGCTGCGCCTGACCCTGCAGCGCGGCGCCAAGGAAACGCTGCAGGTGGTGCCGGAACTCGACGCCCGCGCGGTCGCCCCGATCGCCGCCGGCACCGTGCTCGGCAAGGCCACGATCACCGCCGACGGCAAGCCGCTGCGCACCGTCGAGCTGGTGGCGCTGACCGAGGTCAAGGCGGGCGGCTTCTGGCGGCGGCTGATCGACCAGATCAAGCTCTGGTTCGGCCTGTAACACGGGATTTCCCGACATGAGCGACGCGGAACCGAAGGCACCCGCCGGACTGACCTATCCCTGCGAGTTTCCGCTGAAGGTGTTCATCCGCCCGGACGAGGCGACCGCCGCGCGCATCGCCGACGCCGTTCGCGCCGAACTGGCGGCCGGCGCCCCGGTGACCACCGCACGCCGGCTGTCGTCGACCGGCAAGTACCTGTCGCTGACAGTGAACTTCACCGCCGACGACGCAGAGCAGCTCGACCGCGTGATCAAGGCGGTAACCGCCGATCCGGGTGTGATCCTGGCGCTGTGAGCACGCCGCCGGTCGTGGTTCGCCACCTCGGCCTGCGCGACTACGGCAGCGTCTACGCCGAGATGCGGGACTTCACCGCCGCACGCACGGCCGTATCGGCCGACGAGCTGTGGTGCGTCGAGCATCCGCCGGTGTTCACCCAGGGACAGGCTGGCAAGCCGGAGCACCTGCTGGCGCCGGGCGACATCCCGGTGGTGCAGAGCAACCGCGGCGGCCAGGTCACCTACCACGGCCCGGGCCAGGCGGTGATCTACGTGCTGGTCGATCTGGCCCGGCGCGGCGAAGGGATCCGCGCGCTGGTCACACTGTTGGAGACCGCGATGATCGCGGTGCTGGCCGGCTACGGCATCACCGCGCAGGCCCAGGCCGATGCGCCCGGCGTCTACGTCGACGGCCCGTTCGACGGCCGGCCGGGGCTGCGCAAGATCGGCTCGCTGGGCCTGCGCGTCAGCCGAGGCTGCAGCTACCACGGGCTGGCGCTGAACGTGGCGATGGACCTGGAACCGTTCGCACGGATCAATCCCTGCGGCCTGATCGACATGCAGATGACCCAGATCGCCGACCTGTGCGCCGACCCGCCGTCGCTGCCGGCGGTCCAGCAGGCGCTGGTCGAGGTGCTGATCGCCCGGCTCGCGACACCGGGCTGACCCGCCCTGCCCGCAGGGCACTGAACGATCCGGCGATCGAGAACTCCAATCGTCGATCCATCGCGTATAGTTTTGGCCCTTGCAGCCCACCCCTTTCCCGATTCCGCCGACGATGACGACCGCCGCCGACAGCCTGGTTCGTGTCCGCTCGCTGAAGTTCGGCTTCGGCCCGAAAGTGATCTATGACGGCATCGATCTCGACATCGTGCGCGGCAAGATCACCGCCATCCTCGGCCCCAGCGGCACCGGCAAGACCACGCTGCTGCGGCTGATCGGCGGCCAGTGGAAGCCGGATGCCGGCAGCATCGAATTCGATGGCATCGACGTGCACCGACAGTCGCGCAGCCAGCTGTTCGAGCTGCGCAAGCGCATGGGCCTGCTGTTCCAGAGCGGTGCGCTGCTGACCGATCTCAGCGTGTTCGAGAACGTCGCGTTTCCGCTGCGCGAGCACACCGCGTTCCCGGAATCAATGATCCGCGACCTGGTGCTGATGAAGCTGGAAGCCGTCGGCCTGCGCGGCGCGGCGAAGCTCTATCCGAGCGAGATTTCCGGCGGCATGGCGCGCCGCGTGGCCATGGCCCGGGCGATCGCGCTGGAACCCGACATGATCATGTACGACGAGCCGTTCACCGGTCAGGACCCGATCTCGATGGGCGTGCTGATCCGCCTGATCCAGGGCCTGAACAAGTCGCTGGACCTGACGTCGGTGATCGTCACCCACGACGTCGAGGACGTCATGCGGATCGCCGATTACGTCTACGTGCTGTCGGGCGGCAAGGTGCTGGATCACGGCTCGCCGGCCGAGGTGCAGCATTCGAAGTCCGACCTGGTGCGGCAGTTCCTCAACGGCGAGGCCGACGGCCCGGTGTCGTTCCACTACAAGGCCGCGCGTGGCTACGCCGACGATCTGATGGCGGGGCGCGAATGAACTTCCTTTCCCCGCTGACCGAAGGGCTGCGCGGCCTCGGCCGCGCCATGCTGTTCCTGTTCACGATCCTGGCCGGCATTCCGGCGGCGCTGCTGCGGCCGCGGCTGATCCTGCAGCAGATCTACTCGGTCGGCGTGCTGAGCCTGATCATCATCGTCATCTCCGGCAGCTTCATCGGCATGGTGCTGGCACTGCAGGGCTATCGCACGCTGGTCAACTTCGGCGCGGCGTCGAGCCTCGGCGTGCTGGTGGCGCTGTCGATCGTCCGTGAGCTGGGGCCGGTGGTCACCGCGCTGCTGTTCGCCGGCCGGGCCGGCTCGGCGCTGGCGGCGGAAATCGGCCTGATGAAGGCCACCGACCAGCTGTCGGGCATGGAAATGATGGCCGTCGACCCGATCAAGCGGGTGATCGCGCCGCGCTTCATCGCCGGCCTGGTCGCGATGCCGCTGCTGGTGTCGATCTTTTCGCTGATGGCGATCGGCGTCGCCGGCGGCCACGCGATCGGCGTCGAGCTGCTCGGCGTCGACGATGGTTCGTACTGGTCGCAGATCAACCAGGCGATGCACGGCACCGACATCCGCGACATGCTGATCAAGGGCACCGTGTTCGGCCTGGCCATCAGCTGGATCGCCGTCTACCAGGGCTACCACGCCGCCCCCACGTCCGAAGGTGTCTCGCGGGCCACGACCTCGACGGTCGTGGTGTCGTCGCTCGCGGTGCTCGCGCTCGACTTCGTGCTGACCGCCTTCATGTTCCATTAAGCCATCCCGATCAGACTGGATTTTGTCATGCCATCTAGAAGCCTTGAACTGCTGGTCGGATTCTTCGTGAGCCTCGGCATCGCCGCCGTGTTCGTGCTGACCTTCCGTGTCGCCAGCCTCGATTCGGTCGGCGACAGCGGCTCGAGCTACCGCATCACCGCGAAGTTCGAGAACACCGGCAGCCTGGCGCGCGGCGCGTCGGTGAAGATGTCCGGCGTACGCATCGGCCGGGTTCGCGACATCGGCATCGACCCGGAAACCTTCCAGGCCGTGGTGACGATGGAAATCGACGGCGCGCGCAACAACATTCCGGCCGACTCGAACCTGAAGATCCTGACCGCCGGCCTGCTCGGCGAGCAGTACGTCGGCGTCGAGGCGGGCGGCGATCCGGAGCCGCTGAAGGATGGCAGCGTGGTGACGTTCACCCAGTCGGCACTGGTGCTGGAAAACCTGATCGGCCAGATGCTGACCTCGTTCACGCAGAAGGAACCGAAGGCCGCGCAGCCCCCCGAGCCGGCCGCCGCAGCCCCGGCGCCCTGATCGAATAACGACCCGAGGAGAGACCCGTCCATGTTCAAACCCCTGATGTCCCTGCTGCTGACGCTCGGCCTTGCCGCCGGCGCGCATGCCGACGCGACCACGCCGGACCAGGCGCTGCGCGGCACCACGGAAAAGATCCAGAACCTGATCAAGGACAACTACAAGACCTACCGCAAGGATCTGCCGACCTTCTACAAGGCGGTGGATGACGTGGTGGTGCCGCGCTTCGATGTGCCCTACATCGCCCAGCTGGTGCTGGCCACGCACTACAAGACGGCTTCCGCCGACCAGCGCAGCCGCTTCGCCGACGCCTTCAAGAACATGCTGGTGCGGGCCTACGGCAATGCAATGCTCGACAACTACAACTCGATCCAGATCGAGTGGCTGCCGGTGCGCATCGACGGCGATAAGGCACTGGTCAACACCAGCATGAGCAACAGCGGCGGCGAGAAGTACGCAATTGGCTTCCGTGTCCGCAAGGTCAGCGACGACTGGAAGGTGTTCGACATCGCGGTCGAAAACATCTCGCTGATCACCAATTTCCGTACCCAGCTGAATGCGGAGATCAAGCGCACCAGCCTCGAAGATGTGATCAAGCGGATGGAGAGCGGCGAGTTCGCTCAGACAGCGCCCGGCGCCAAGTGACCGGCGGATGAGCGCCATGCTGGAAGGGGAGCTGAGCTTTGCCCGGGTGCCGCACTGGCTGGCCCAGGCGGACACGCTGGCAGCGGCCGCCGTACTGGACCTGAGCCGTATCACCCGCACCGATTCCGCCGGGCTGGCGCTGCTGCTGGAACTGACCCGGCGCGCCCGCCAGAAGGGACAGGCGCTGTCGTTGAAGGCGCCGCCGGCGCAGCTGCGGCAGCTGGCCGGTTTCTTCGGCCTTGACGGCGTGCTGCAATTCGCCGACTGATTCCACCGAAACACCGCTTCGCAACGGGGAGCATCACATGCGGCTTGCAGGGACCTTGCTGGCGATCGCCGCGCTGACCGCGCTTGGCGGCTGCGCCCACCGGCCGGCGGACGATCCGGCGGACCCGCTGGAGCCGGTCAACCGGGCCGTCTTCCGGTTCAACGAAACGGCCGACCGGTACGCGCTGCGGCCGGTGGCGAAGGTCTATGCCAAGGTCACGCCGGCGCCGGCGCGCACCGGCATCGGCAATTTCTTCGACAACCTTCAGGAACCGCGCAACATCGTCAACGCGATCCTGCAGGCGAAGTTCGTGCAGGCCAGCAAGAACTTCGGCCGCCTGCTGCTGAACACCACGGCCGGGCTCGGTGGCTTCATCGACGTGGCCAGCGACGTCGGCCTGGAAAAGCACGAGGAAGGCCTCGGCCAGACGCTGGGCTACTGGGGTGTCGGCGAAGGCTGGTACCTGATGCTGCCGCTGCTTGGGCCGAGCACCAACCGCGATCTGGTCGGCTTCGTCGGCGACAGCTTCGTCAATCCCTCGTTCTATCTGCCGGGCCGCTACGACGTCTACGCGATCAGTGCCAACGCGGTGAATCTGGTCAACGTGCGCGCCAACCTGCTTTCGGCCGATGGCCTGCTGCAGCAGCAGTTCGACCGCTACCTGTTCGTCCGCACCGCCTACCTGCAGCAGCGCTGGAGCCTGATCCACGACGGCAACCCGCCGCTCGAGGACTTCGATCTGCCGGATGACGACGGCGACAGCGACGACGGCGCCGCTGCCGGCAAATAGTCAGGCCCGCCGGATGGCGGCGAGCCGTTTGCCACGCCGCGCCGCCGGCTTCTTACCTGCCGGCGGCAGCAACACTCAGGCTGCGGCCGACAGCTTCCGCCGCGTTCGCCCGCCGCGGCTGCCGGTCTCCGATGCCGGCGAGGAAAACTGCAGGTAGGCGTCCTCGATCGGCGCTTCGAGCAGCATCGGCTTGTCCAGCTCGTAGGCATGCAGCACCCGCCACGGCAGCTGCCGGCCCTGACGCGGCAGGCTGCTCTGGGCACGGCGGATGTAACCGGAGCCCAGCGAACCCAGGATGGTGTCGTCCTGCATCTCGCCGTCCGGCGCGCTGGCCACGAACAGCGTCTGGCCGCGCTTGTCCATGTGGTTGATCACCCGGCACAGGTAGCGGGCGATCAAATCTGCCTTCAGCGTCCACGAGGCGTTGGTGTAGCCCATGATCCAGCCGAGGTTTGGCACGTCCTGCAGCAGCGCGCCCTTGTAGGTCATCAGGCTGCCGGAATCGCGCGTCTCGCCGTCCACCGTTACTTGCACGCCGCCGAAAATCTGGATGTTCAGGCCGGTGGCGGTAACGATGATGTCGGCCTCCAGCTGCTGGCCGGACTTGAGCAGGATGCCGGTTTCGGTGAAGCGCTCGATGTGGTCGGTGACGATCGAGGCCTTGCCCGACTTCAGCGTCTTGAACAGATCGCCGTTCGGCACCGCGCACAGGCGCTCGTCCCAGGGCTTGTAGCTCGGCGTGAAGTGCTTCATGTCCACCGCGTCGCCGAGCTGCTGCTTGACTGCGCCGAGCAGCAGCTTGCGGATGCGGTTCGGGTAGCGCTTGGCGGCCTTGTACATCACCCGCTGCAGCTTGATGTTGCGGGTGCGGGCCAGCTGGTGCACCCACTTGCTGGGCAGGAATCGGCTCAGCAGGCCGGAGATCTTGTCGTCGCCCGGCACCGAAAAGATGTAGCTCGGCGAGCGCTGCAGCATGGTCACATGGGCCGCCGTGCCAGCCATCGCCGGCACCAGGGTCACGGCGGTCGCGCCGCTGCCGATCACCACCACCTTCTTGCCCTGGTAGTCGAGCTTCTCCGGCCAGTGCTGCGGGTGAATGCGGATGCCCTTGAAGCTGTCCGCGCCGGGGAAATCGGGCAGGAAGCCCTGATCGTAGTTGTAGTAGCCGGTGCAGCTGATCAGCACGCGGCTGGTGAAGCGGCGGGCCTCGCCGCTGGCCTCGTCGATCGCCTGCACCGTCCACAGCGCGTCGGCGGTCGAGAAATCGGCGCTGACGATCTTCAGGCCGTAGCGGATCTTCTTGTCGACGCCGTACTCCTTCGCGGTGTCGATCACGTACTGGCGGATCGCCGGGCCATCGGCCAGCACCTTGGTGTCGTTCCACGGCCGGAACGCGTAGCCGAAGCTGAACATGTCGGAATCCGAGCGGATGCCGGGATAGCGGAACAGGTCCCAGGTGCCGCCGATCGACTGCCGCCGTTCCAGCACCGCGAACTTCTTGCCGGGGCAGTCGCGGGTCAGGTGGCAGGCCATGCCGATGCCGGACAGGCCGGCACCGATGATCAGCACGTCGTAGGTCTCGCTCATCTGGAATTCCTCGCAGCAAAGGTTGCGGCGCAGGCCCTTTGACGATCAGGCGCGGCGTCCGGTGACCGCAGCGACCGGCCCAGCCCGCCGCGCGTGCGGCAGATGATCAGGCAAAGCATCGCGTGACGCTACAAGTGTTCTCTTTCAGTGCCCGCCAGCCGGCGCCGCCCCGTGGCCAGCGGTGGCCGGTGGCGGCGCAGCGGCGGCTGCCGGTTCGGCCGAGGGTTCGGCGACCGTCGCACCCTCCGGCAGCGCGGCGCCGAGCGAGCCGTCGTCATGGCCGCCGTCGGTCAGGCTGGCTTCCTCGGCCTGGTTCATCACCACGATGCTGATCCGTCGGTTGATCGGCGCCTGCGGATTGGCCTTGTCGAACAGGACCGACGACGCCAGGCCGACCACCACCGCCACCTTGTCCTCGCTCAGGGAGCCGGCGATCAGCGCCCGGCGCGCGGCATTGGCGCGGTCGGCCGACAGTTCCCAGTTGGTGTAGCCGGCGCGGTCGCCGTACGGCGCGTTGTCGGTGTGGCCGGAAATGCTGATCCGGTTCGGCACCGTCTGGATGAACGCACCCAGCTCGTGAAGGATTTCGACCGTGTACGGCTTGAGCTGGCTGCTGCCGATGTCGAACATCGGCCGGTTCTGCTTGTCGACGATCTGGATGCGCAGCCCGGCTGGCGTGATGTCGATCAGCAGCTGGTCCTTGAACGGCTCCAGCGCCTGGCTGGCGTCGATCGCCTGGCGCAGCTCCTTCATCAGCGTTTCCAGCCGCTTGCGCTCCAGCTCCTTGGACAGCCGCTTGATCTCCTTGGGATCGGCCGGCTTGGTGGTGACCTTCTTCAATTCCATGCCGCTGCCCAGCTTGACCAGGCTGGTGCTGGCGCCGCCCGGCCCGTTCATGCCGGGGCTCGGCGCCGTGGCGCGGCCGTCCATCATGCTGGGGTTGTTGAAGTATTCGGAGATCGCGCCGCGCTGTTCCTTGGTGGTCGCCGCGATCAGCCACATCAACAGGAAGAAGGCCATCATCGCGGTCGCGAAATCGGCGAACGCCACCTTCCAGGAACCGCCGTGATGACCGCCGCCGACGACCTTCTTGACCCGCCGGACGACGATCGGAGTCGGGGCGTCGGCCATCTCACTTGGCTCCCTTCAGATGCTCTTCGAGCTGCGCGAAGGTCGGCCGCATGTCGGCGTTCAGCGTCTTGCGCGCGAACTCCACGGCGATGTTCGGGTTGTAGCCGTGCAGGCTGGCGATCAGCCCCATCTTGACCGCCTCGAAGGCCTTGGCATCAGCCTTCGCCGCGCCTTCCATCGCCACCGCCAGCGGGCCGACGAAACCGTAGGCGAGCAGGATGCCGAGGAAGGTGCCGACCAGCGCCGCTGCCACATGGGCACCGACCGCCGCGATGTCGCCGCCGATCGAACCCATGGTGATGACGATGCCGAGCACCGCCGCGACGATGCCGAAGCCGGGCAGCGAATCGGACACGCGGGTCAGCGCGTGGGACGCCGCCTCGGCCTCGTGGTGGTGGGTCTCGAGTTCCAGATCCAGCAGCGGTTCCAGCTCGTTCGGCCCCATGTTGCCGGACACGATCATCCGCAGGCAGTCGGTGATGAACTCGACCAGGTGATGATCCTTCTGCACCAGCGGGTACTTGGAAAAGATCGCCGAGGCCTTCGGGTCCTCGACATGCGATTCCAGCGACATCATGCCGCTCTTGCGCGCGGTGTTCAGCAGCTCGAACAGCAGCGCCAGGATTTCCAGGTAGTGCTTCTTGCCGTAGTGCGGCCCCTTTAGCACGCCGATGATCGCGCTGAACACCGCCTTCACCACGCGCATCGGGTTAGCGATCAGGAAGCCGCCCATCGCTGCGCCGCCGATCACCAGCAGCTCGTAGGGCTGCCACAGCGCCATGACGTGGCCGTGGGACAGCACGAAGCCGCCGAGCACGCTGGCGATGACAACGATGGAACCGACGATGGGCAGCATGGCAAGAGATCCGGATCGGGGATTTGCGCGGGCTATCGACCGCTGCCACGCATCCTTGAGCGGCGCCCGGCACCGGTCGTACCAGCGGCAGCGACCGGCCCGCGAGCGGCTCACAATGCGGCACCCCCGCACCGCGTCCACGGCCATGTCCCGCTTCCACAGCTACCGGCCCGAAGAAGGCCACCGCCTCGCCCACGATCCGTTCAACGCCATCGTCGGCCCGCGACCGATCGGCTGGATCTCGACCCTTAGCGCCAGCGGCATCGCCAATCTCGCGCCGTACAGCTTTTTCAACGCCTTCAACTACCGGCCGCCGATCATCGGTTTCTCGTCGATCGGCTGGAAGGACACCGTGCGCAACATCGAGGCGACTCGCGAATTCGTCTGGAACCTGGCCACCCGGCCGCTGGCCGAAGCGATGAACGCCTCCTGCGCCGCAGTCGCACCGGAGATCGACGAATTCACGCTGGCGGGTGTCACACCGCTGGCCTCGACCTTGGTGGCCGCGCCCCGCGTTGCCGAATCCCCGGTCAGCTTCGAATGCCGGCTCAGCCAGATGCTGCGGCTGACCGGTGCCGACGGCACCGCCGTCGACAGCTGGATGGTGTTCGGCGAAGTGATCGCCGTGCACATCGACCAGGCCCTGCTGGTCGATGGCGTCTACGACACCGCTGCCGCCGAGCCGATCCTGCGCGGCGGCGGCCCGGCCGACTACTTCACGATCGACGCCGCCCACCGGTTCCGGATGTGGCGGCCCTGAGCGCCGATAATCCCGCTTCGTCCCCACTGCGCCCGAGCCCCCGATGACCGTCACCGAAGCGCTGCACGCCCGCATCTCGACCCGCGCCTTCCTCGATACGCCGCTGACCGAGGCGACGCTGCGCGAGATTCTCGACGCCGCGCGCTGGTCGCCGAGCGGCGGCAACCTGCAGCCCTGGCAGGTGATCGCGGTGTCCGGCGCCGCGCAGGAGGCGGTCAAGCAACTGGTGCGCGACTACAAGGGGCCGGGCCTGTTCCCGGACGAGGAAGGGGCCTATCCGGTCTACCCGGCCAATCTCTGGGACCCGTACCGCAGCCGCCGCTACAAGGTCGGCGAGGATCTTTATGCACTGCTCGGCATCGGCCGCGACAACAAGCCCGGCCGTCTCAAGCAGCTGGCGAAGAACTTCGAGTTCTTCGGCGCGCCGGTCGGTCTGTTTTTCGTCATCGACAGCCGCATGGGCCACGGCCAGTGGGCGCATCTGGGCATGTTCATGCAGTCGGTGGCGTTGGCCGCAACCGAGCGCGGCGTCGCCTCCTGCTTCCAGGAACTGTGGGGCACGCTGCGCACCACGCTGAAGGCACATTTCCAGCTCGACGAGCACCAGCTGGTCTACTGCGGCATGGCGCTCGGCTACGCCGATCCGGATGCCGCCGTGAACCGGCTGCGCACCGAGCGCGAGCCGGTGGACAGTTTCGCGCGCTTCCATTTCGACTGAGCACGCAAGGATTGGAGCCAACTGCGGCCGGCGGCGCTGCTACCCTGCGCGCCGTTCTGGCAGGCCTTGTGCCTGTCGAATGCCGTCCCCTTTCCGACCGACTGCGCACCCTGCACGACGTCCCCGACCGCAGGAGCGCCGCACCATGTCCACCATCCATTTCATCGGCGGCGAGAAAGGCGGCGTCGGCAAGTCGCTGGTCTCCCGCGTGCTTGCCCAGTACCTGATCGACCACCAGCTGCCGTTTCTCGGCTTCGATTCCGACCGTTCGCACGGCGCGCTGCTGCGCTTCTACGCCGGCTACGCCTCGCCGGTGGTGGTCGATGACTACGACAGCCTCGACAAGGTCGTCGAAGCCGCAGCCGCCGAGCCGGAGCGGCGGGTGCTGGTCGATCTCGCCGCGCAGACGCAGGCGCCCCTGGTGCGCTGGATCGAGGAATCCGGCGCGCTGGAACTGGCGAAGGAGATCGGCGTCCGTATCCGCTACTGGCACGTGATGGATTCGGGCAAGGATTCGGTCGACCTGCTGAGCAAGCTGTTCGACCGCTTCGACGATCACCTCGACTACGTGCTGGTGCTGAACGCGCTGCGCGGCGACGACTTCGGCATCTTCGAGCAGTCCGGCGAACCGGCACGGGCGAAGGATCTGGGCGCACGGATCATCCGCTTCCCGCGCCTGCACGACACCGTGATGAACAAGATCGACGCCCGCAGCGCCAGCTTCTGGGCGGCGGCGCACGGCGGCGACAAGTCGCTGGCCGGCCTCGGCATGCTCGAACGCAGCCGGGTCAAGGTCTGGCTCGGCAAGGCCTACGCCGAACTGGACAACCTGTCGGTCTGAACCGGGACTTCAGTCCTCGGCTTCAGCCGCCGCTTCGCGGCCACGCTGGCGGGCCTCGGCTTCCCGGCGCGCTTCCTCGATCTGGGCCAGCACGCCGTCGACATCGGCAGCACCTTCGGGGAACGTGAACTGGCCGGTCAGCGGGCTGTCCGGCCGCAGTTCGGCAGCCTCGAACAGCGCCCAGATCTCGTGCGCGTACCAGCTGTCGCGGAGCTCCGGCGCCTGCCGCGCGCAATACGCGGTGATGTTCTCGACATCGCGCGCCAGCATCCGGAAGGCGTTGTTGTTGCCGGCGGCGTCGACCGCCTGCGGCAGGTCGATGATCACCGGGCCGTCCGGTCCGAGCAGCACGTTGAACTCCGACAGGTCACCGTGGATCAGCCCGGCGCACAACATGCGCACGATCTGGTTCATCAGGAAGGCATGCCAGGCGCGTGCCTGCTCCGGCGTCGGAGTCACGTCGTTGAGACGCATTGCCGGGCCGCCATCGGCGTCGCGGACCAGCTCCATCACCAGCACGCCGTCAAAGTGGCCGTGCGGCTTCGGCACCCGCACGCCGGCCGCTTCGAGGCGATACAGCGCGTCGACCTCGGCGTTCTTCCAGGCTTCCTCCTGCTGGCGGCGGCCGTATCTGGAGCGCTTGCCCATCGCCCGCTGGTCGCGGCTGCCGCGCGCGCGGCGGCCTTCCTGGTATTCGGCGAGCTTGTGGAAGCCGCGCTTCTCGGCTTCCTTGTAGACCTTGGCGCAGCGGATCACGCCGCCGCCGCAGTCGACGACATAGACGGAGGCTTCCTTGCCGCTTTTCAGCGGGCGGATCACCGATTCGATGATGCCGTCTTCAATCAGCGGTTCGAGACCGCGCGGGGTTTTCATCGCGCATTGTCGCCGGGTTCGGGGACGGTGCACCGATGACCTTTTCGAGGGCGCGCCCTGACCGTCGGTCCGCCGGCCGCGCGCCGTATGCTTCGGGTCCCGGCCGCCCGGCCCGCCTCCACAGGACTCCATGATGATCACCACCGCATCCGGCCTGCAGTACGAAGACACGGTCGAAGGCAGCGGCGCCACGGCCACCGCCGGCCAGCGCGTCAGCGTTCACTACACCGGCTGGCTCTACAAGGACGGCGTGGCCGGCAAGAAATTCGATTCCAGCAAGGATCGCGGCCAGCCGTTCGCGTTCCCGCTCGGCGGCGGCCGGGTGATCCGGGGCTGGGACGAGGGCGTGCAGGGCATGAAGGTCGGCGGCACCCGGCGGCTGGTGATTCCGGCCGATCTCGGCTACGGCGCGTCCGGCGCCGGCGGCGTCATTCCGCCCAATGCCACCCTGCTGTTCGAAGTCGAACTGCTCGGCGTCTGAGCCGATCCGTCCCACCACGAGGCCCACCACGAGGAGATCCACGATGCGTAAGAACATCGAATTCAAGACCGACGACGGCGTGACCCTGCGCGGCTGGCACTACGTGCCGGACAACGCGACGGGCCCGTTCCCGACCATCGTCATGGCCCACGGCTTTTCGGCGACCAAGGAACTGTTTCTCGACAAGTACGCCGAGCTGTACTGCGCCGCCGGCATGGCGGTGCTGGTCTACGACCACCGCAACCTCGGCGCGAGCGACGGCCAGCCGCGCCAGGAGATCGATCCCTGGGCGCAGATCAACGGCTATCGCGATGCCATCACCTACGCCGAAACCCTGGCCGAGACCGATGCCAGCCGGATCGGCATCTTCGGCTCCAGCTACAGCGGCGGCCATGTGCTGGTGGTGGCGGCACTCGATCGCCGCGTGAAATGCGTGGTCTCGCAGGTGCCGCTGGTCGATGGTCCGCGCAATGCCCAGCGCATCGTGCCGGCCCATGCGATGGCCGGCATGCGGGCGATGTTCGAAGCCGACCGCCGCGCCCGCTACGCCGGCCAGCCACCGATCCGCCTGCCGGTGGTGTCGAACGACGGCACGCCCTGCGCGCTGCCGACCACCGACAGCTACGACTTCATGGTCGACGTCGGCAGCCAGAAGACCGACACCTGGATCAACGAGGTGACCCTGCGCTCGGTCGAGATGTTCATGGAGTACAAGCCCGGCGCCTACATCAGCCAGATCAGCCCGACGCCGCTGCTGATGCTGGTGCAGCTCGGCGATCACCTGACGGTGGCCGATCTGGCGCTGGAGGCCTACGAGAAGGCGCTGCAACCGAAGAAGCTGATCACCATGCCCGGCGGTCATTTCGCCGCCTACATCGACAACTTCGAGACTGCTGGCCCGGGTTCGCGCGACTGGTTTGCCGAGCACCTGCGGTAGGCACGCCGTTCGGCTGCCACGCCCGCCGCGTTCGTCGCCATTCGCGTGGCGGCGGCGCGGCACGGCGCGACGATCGCTCCATCGGCCATCCGGCCCTCGTTCAAGGAGACCTCGTCATGCAGACCGCCATCGCCCTTTCCCGCCTGCTTCGCCAGATGGCCGAGCGGCAGCGCCAGCAGCAGTCGCAGGTCGCCGATCCGCGTCTGGCCGGCAACCTGGCGCGGCTGTCCGACCAGCCGGCGCCGACGGCCAATCCGGGCACGCCGCGCTGATCGCCGGCTCTGGGGGCGGGCAGCACCATTGCCGGCGCGGACGGTTTAAAGTCCGCGCATGAACAAGACCCTGCTCGCTCTCGCCCTCGTCGCCCCGCTGCCAGCGCTCGCGCTGCCGGGCCTGTCCCTGGAAGCCAATGCCTTCGGCGGCGGTACCTCGATCGATGCCGCCGGCAACGGATCCGGTGATGGCAAAGGCGTCGAGTACGGCGTCCGTGCCGCCGCCAAGCTCGGCAGCGGTCTGTTCGCCGAAGGCCAGTACACGCGCCTGAATCCGGAAGACAATGCCTTCGGCGACGGCCTGAATTCGCGGATCGACGAGTTCCGCGTCGGCGGCGGTTACGCGCTGTCGCTGCCGATCCTGCCGATCTTCACCGCCGGCGTGTACGCGCACTACGTGACCCAGGACGTGAACCTCGGCAGCGCCGGTTCCGGCAACAGCAATGGCTACGATCTCGGCGTGCTGGGCCGCTTCGATCCGCTGCCGTTCATCGGGGCCTATGCCCGCGTCGGCAAGGTCGAAAGCACCGGCTTCGCCGGCTACGGCTCCGACGGTGTCGATTCGCTGATCGGCGTCGACCTGTCGCTGATGCCGTTCGTTCGCCTGTTCGCCGAGTACCGCTACACCGAGGCGCTGGCCTCCGGCGCGAAGTTCGATTCCCACGGCTTTCGCGGCGGCGTGAAGATCGGCCTCTGAACGCGGCCGCATCACCCCGAAAAGCCCGCCTTGATGGCGGGCTTTTTCGTTGCGCCGGCGGCCAAAAAATATTTCACCGGCACCGGGAATAAGCCGGCATCCGATCCGTTGTCGGAGGGCAGCCCGCCGGAGCGAAACCCGGCGCGCATCCGGGCCACGGACACCGCGCGGCCCGTCAATGCGGCGACCTGCTGCTCCCTCCACTGCCGCGCCTTCTCCGACGACTTCCGCCATGACCTTCCGATCGCTATCCGCTGCCGGGCTGCTCGCCTGCAGCCTGCTTGCCGCCGTCGCCCACGCCGGGCCGACCGACCTCAGCTTCCCGCCGAACAGCTCGGCGGGTCACGACTTCAACCACGCGCCGATCGGCCAGTCGTTCCGGGCCGAAACCGCTGCCGTCCGCGCCGGCCTGCACCTGGCCGACCAGCATTCGTTCGGCCAGTGGCTGGCCAGCCGCTCGCCAGGCCAAACCGTGGCGCCGTATCCGTATGCGGTGGCGCCGTCGATCCGCGTGCGCGCCCAGCTGCTGGCCGGCGAAGGCAGCACGGGCGCGGTGCTGCACAGCCGCGACCTGACGCTGACCGCGCCGTACTTCGGCTTCGTCGAGTTCGATTACGGCGCGGCCGGCATCCGGCTGACGCCCGGCCTGATGTACACGCTGCTGCTGACCGACATCTCCGGCCAGTCGTATCCGAACGGCGTGACCGGCTGGGTGTCGTCGGCCGTGCATGACTTCTCCACCGCCGCCACGCTGCCGCCGGGCGCCTACGCCAACGGCCTGCCGATCCTGCAGGGGCAGATCCAGTTCAACGATGCCGGCATTGGCGACAACGCCTTCCAGGCCATCGACACCGGCGCCACCAGCCCGCCGCCCCCGCCCCCGCCCCC
>FRDC01004093.1_pt2 | contig 29258 bp, 29 predicted proteins | sample 1106171 | NCBI WGS metagenome assembly FRDC01 (sample SAMEA3930566, study PRJEB13176) | freshwater metagenome | biome: Drinking water system; feature: drinking water; material: water | place: Singapore | collected 2014-12-20 | reverse complement strand
TGCGACATGCACAAGAAGACGCAGACAGACTAGAAAATCAAAGCGAAGAAAATGAGCAAATTGTGCCAATTCCAAACAATATTGTCAAAAAGGACAAAATGCATACAATTGGGGAAATGTCATCAAGACTAGCACACGATCTGCAAAACCCGCTCACCATAATCAAAAATACAGTAGAAATTATGAAAATGAAAAATCCAAACTTGGATAAAAAAACCAAGGAAAACTATGACAGAATAGAGAGGGCTGCAACAAAAATGTCCCAACAAGTACGAGATGTGCTGGATTATGTTAGAACAAGCAATCTCACCATGGAAAAGACTTCGATTATTGCCCTACTCAAAGACGTGATAAATGATTTGACAGTATCGCCTAACGCAAAAATAATTTTGCCTGACCAAAATGTCGAAGTGTATGGTGACTCAAAGCAGCTGGAGGTGGTGTTTTCTAATTTGATACTAAATGCAATTCAGGCAAGAGAGGATAGTGACGGAAAGGTAATGATTCAGGCAACAGAGACTGATGACTATACCATAATTGACATAATTGATAACGGCAAAGGAATACCAAAGGAGAATCTGGGACGAATCTTTGAGCCATTATTTACCACAAAGCCTGGCGGGACAGGCCTTGGCTTGGCAAGCTGCAAATCCATCATAGAAAGCCATGGTGGAACAATAGAGTGCTCTAGTATTGTAGACAAGGGAACAGTCTTTACAATCAGGCTGCCTAGATACTAAAACATAAAATCCGCCAGCAGATAACGCACAATATTGAATCTTGGAATTTTGATTTCTGGTCGTGGAAGCAACATGGAGGCAATTCTCAAATCAATCAAAAAGGACAAAATTCCAATCACGCCTGCAATAGTAATATCAAATAACCCAGACGCAAAAGGCCTCAAAATAGCGCAAAGACTTGGGGTTGCCACAAAAATAATTCCAAGTAAAGGGTTTGATGGTACACGATGGCAGTATGATCAAAAAATCATCGCATCCCTAAAAGAACATGGAGTTACACCAAAAAACGGCCTAGTTTGTCTTGCTGGATTTATGAGAATTATCAGCCCAGAGTTTATTGCAAAATACAAAAACAGAATCATCAACATTCATCCTGCAATTTTGCCTTCATTTCCAGGACTGCATGCACAAAAACAGGCACTAGACTATGGCGTAAAATATTCTGGATGTACTGTTCATTTTGTTGATTCTGGAGTAGACACGGGTCCGATAATTTTGCAAGAAATTGTCCCAGTCAAAGAGGGCGACACCGAAGAAACACTCTCAAAGAGAATTTTGGCCAAAGAGCACAAGGCCTACGTCAAGGCAATCCGGCTTATTGCCCAGGGCAAAGTCACAATACGCGATAGAAAGACTACGAATCAGGTCCGCTAAAAAAATACAAAACGATTAGCTGTTTTTTGTTGCCAAAAAACTTGTGCGGTATGTTTTTTTGTACGTAATATGCTAGCCCATCAGATATTTGGTAGTCTTTTTGGTTTATTCTAAGATAGCCATCGCCTTTGATTACATAGTACAGCTCATCTGCCTCGTGCGGGGTTTGCGTGTCTTCTTCGCCTGGCTCTAGGACCAAGACGCCAGCTGCAATGTTTGGTCTATTGATAAATGTGTGAAAATACTCGTCCGAGTTTTTAATATCCTCGATGTATTTGTTTACATCAAATTCTATTTTCATTTCTTTTTTTTCGCCTTTTTGCGTTTTTGTAATCTATGAATCATTAATGAAAACAGCGCACCCGCTGGAATTCCAATTATTGTACCCAAGCTGACATATGGTGCCAAAAAGAAATTTCCAACCCAGACACCACCATCTGTTGTAAATTCCATAAAGGTTCGCGGTCTAAGCAATAGTGATACTGTTTTTGAGGTGTTTTTTTCCTCGCCCGTGTCATCTAGGTATGATATTTTGACCTCAAATGGGATCTTGTGCTCAGAAGTGACCTCTTCTGGGTTTGTGATTACTTGGGTTCGGATGAATATGGGGGTGTTTTTTTCTATTATGGAATAAGTATACGAGGTTTGGCCCCGAATGCTGACATCCGATGGTGGAATTATTTGCAGTGTCACGTCGCGTATGGCAATATCTTTGGATGTTATTTCAATGTCAAATGGAAACTCGGCATTTGGGAAAATACTAGTAGGAGTTATTGTGGATAGATAAACTTCGGGTGCTCCTTTTAGCAGAATTGGTATTGCGATGTTTTTTTGCAGCGGAGGTTGCGGCGTTTCGTTGTTGCTTAGCAACACATGAGTGTACAGGCCGTTAAGATAGTGAGTGCCAAGCTCAGCTTGCGATACGGTGCTAAATTCGATAGTGCCCCCAAATGAGCCGCCCTTGGAGAGCCTGTCAATTGATACTGTTTGGTTTTTTACCATAATGGAATCACTTTGCGATTCTGCCAAAAACGACACATCCTGCTTGTCCTCCCAGCCATTGTTTTGCACAAACACAGACACTGCAAAGTCTCGGCCCACAATGACAGAGTCGGGGTATTCTATTGTCAGATCTACTGCACCATCCATTGTTTGCTTTATGGTTGCGGCATCTGCTAGTGTTATGGTTCCAAACAAGGCAAATATGCCAATTAGAATGTAATATTGCATCAAGTCTATTTGAGATTAGTCTGGGTGTGTTTTTGCTTTAGCTGTTTTTGTCTGCTAGCAAATTCGTCAACTTTGTTGTGCTCTTTTGCCAGCTCATCAAAAAACTTGGAAGAAAATCCGTTTTTATCAATAGAATTGATGTCTTTTTTCATATGATAAAATCGTCCGGCCTTGAATTTAAATTAATTTGCAGGCCTTGCGGCAAGGGTTGCGGAAATCTCCACTAGATTACCTGCGCGATTAAGCTGTATTAGTACAGAATCGCCTACGACTTTGTTTTCTGCTAGATATATGATTAGATCATCAATGTCTCTCACTGGCTTGCCATCAAGTGCCACAATTACGTCGCCGCCCTTTAGCTCTCTATTTGCATTGTAGGTGGCCTCTTGGATTCCTGCCTTTAGTGCAGGACCGTCAGGAACTACAGTAGTTACAAATACACCGTGATAGTTTTTTGCAAGGCCAATCTGTTTTGCAATGTCTGGTGTAAGGCTTGTTCCAGAGACGCCAAGCCATGGATGTGAATAGCTTCCCTTCTCAATTAGTACTGGAACCAGTCGCTTTATTGTATTTGATGGCACTGCAAATCCGATTCCTGAAAACTCGCCAGTAGTAGACTGGATTGCAGTGTTTATTCCAATTACTTGGCCGTCCAAATTCAGCATTGGTCCTCCAGAGTTTCCCGGATTGATTGCTGCATCTGTTTGTATGACACCTGGTATAGAATAGCCGGCATCCCGGTTTGGCAACAATCGCCCCACCTGGCTTACTATTCCAGTAGTCATGGTATTAGACAAGCCAAATGGATTTCCAATTGCTATTATTTGCTGGCCTACCTCAAGGTCTGCAGAATTTGCAAGTGGTAATGGACTTAGTGTTTCTTCGGAAAAATCATCAATTATTTGCAATATAGCAACATCGTTGAATGGGTCAGTGCCAATTACTTTGGCAGAATAGATGTTTCCATCAACAAATCGGACATCTACTTCTTGGGCACCAGAAATCACATGGTTATTTGTTATGATGTGGCCTGCAGTATCATAGACAAAGCCAGAGCCCAGCCTTGTTGATTGGCTCTCAAATGGTTCGCCGTTGATTATGATATTAGAGTTTACTGTAGATACCTTGGCATTGATCTGAACTACAGAATTTTCTACTTTTTTGAACAGTATGGTTAGTGGGCTTTTTGGGGCTGGACCATCAGAGATTGCAGCATATTCCAGCTTTGGCTGTGTTATTGGGGATTCGTCAATTATCGGCGCAGGGCTTGGGTTTTGTACTATGTCAGTTGTGGTGCCAAAATTAGCAAATCCCACAAACGTTGCCACTGCAAGTGTGATTATTATTCCAAATAGGACTTTGTCTCGTAGATTCATCTTTTATCGGATAGATTTTGTATTATTCCAATATTGCCTATAACCATTACGTAGAATTTGTAAATTTTTGATAAGTTAAATTAGAATTATCTTCAATGGATTTTGTTGGTTGGCACAAAAATAGACGGCCTTGCAGTTTCTGCCTCCGTTAGAGAGCGGGTCAAAAAGGCAACAGATGAGCTAAAGGCACAAGGAATTCAGCCCTGCCTTGCAACAGTACTAGTCGGCGACAATCCAGCATCTGCCACTTATGTCAAAAACAAGCAAAAGGCATGTGCCGAAGTTGGAATCAAAACAAAAGACCACAAGCTGCTCACTACCACTACACAAAAAGAGCTAAACTCTCTAGTTGATGCTCTAAACCAAGATGCCGAAGTTCATGGAATTTTGGTTCAGCTGCCGCTTCCGCCGCAATGTGACGAGTTTGAGACCACATCAAGAATTTCACCATTAAAGGACGTTGATGGCCTAACGCCTCACAATGCAGGACTGCTTGCAATGAAAAAAGCAATCCTCAAGGCATGCACACCATCTGGGATAATGGAATTATTTGATTACTATTCCATACCACTAGAAGGAAAAAATGTCATAGTTATTAATCGAAGTAACCTCGTTGGCAAGCCGTTATTGCACTTGCTTTTGGAAAAAAATGCCACCGTTACAATGTGTCACTCTAAAACCAAGGACTTGGCTGCAGTGTGCAAAAACGCAGACATTGTAATTACTGGTGTTGGTAATAGAGCAAAGTTTACGTTAACGCCAGATATGATCAAAGATGGAGCAATAGTAATTGATGTTGCCACATCAAGGCTTGATGGCAAGCTAGTCGGCGATTGTGATTTTGAAAAGATAATCCAAAAGGCATCATTTGCATCCCCAGTTCCAGGCGGCGTCGGCCCAATGACTATTGCAATGCTTTTAAAAAACACGGTAACTGCGGCATCAATGAGTAAAATTGGCAGAAACTAAGCAAAACCTTCGCAAGCAGTGCCTAGAAAAGCGTGACTGGCTATCGGCTGACTTTATTGACATTGCAAGCAAGCAAATCAGAAAAAATCTAGGCAAGCTAGAGCAGTACAGAGCCGCGCAAACTATTGCGTGCTATCATTCCACTGGAAGTGAGGTCAGAACACACGAGATAATGCAGGAAATTCTAAGCCACGGCAAAACGCTGGCGTTGCCGCGAGTACAAGGGGAAAACTTGGTATTTTGTAGTGTCAAAAAATTTGAAGACTTGGAAAAAGGAGAATTTGGTATTATGGAGCCAAAGCAATACTGCCCCCAGGTAAGCGAGTTTGATATCATAATAGTACCAGCAGTTGCAATGGCAAAAAACGGCCAAAGACTTGGCTATGGGATGGGGTTTTACGACAGATTCTTGGCAGGCAAAGATATTCCAACTATTGCACTTGCATATTCCAAGTCAATTGTAAAAAACATACCACACTCTGAATCCGATGCTCTTATTTCTATTATAATAACAGAGGATGGAATTATAAAATCAGAGATACCTTAGACCTTTTTTGCCAATATCCATCCTGCAGTATTTGCTTGGCCAATCAATTTTTTGTACCGCAGAATATGCGTTTGAAATAGCAATGTCCAGTGATGCACCAAGTGCTGTCACGCCAAGGACACGTCCTCCGCTAGTCAGTACTTGGTTGTTTTCTTGTGTGGTTCCTGCATGAAACACCATTGTTTTGTCGGTGTTGAGCCCATCAAGGCCTGTAATTTTTTCGTTTTTTGGATAGGAATTTGGATAGCCTTTTGATGCCAAAACAACGCAGACTGCGGTTTGGTTTTTCCAAGAAATTGGCGGGAGCAAGTCAAGTTTGCCACTAGACGTCGCAAGCAAATACTCGTACAGATCAGAGCCCATTCTCATCATAATTGGCTGGCACTCTGGGTCACCCATTCTTGCATTATATTCCAAAACATACGGCTCGCCGTCTTTTACCATTATTCCAGCATACAAAAATCCCTTGAATGTGATTCCTTCTTTTTTCATTGATTGAATGGTTTTTTCGATTACATTTTTTTGGATTTTCTGCGCCAAAGAGTCATCAATTACTCCGGTTGGCGAATATGCGCCCATGCCTCCCGTGTTTGGGCCCAAGTCATCATCATAGACTCGTTTGTGATCCTGGCTTGTAGCCATTGGAATTGCTACGGTACCATCGCACAGTGCAATGTATGAGGCCTCTATTCCGTCAATTCTTTTTTCTACTACAATGCTTGCACCTGCTGCACCAAATGCATTTTGTACAAGAATTTCATCAATTGCCAAAAATGCATCATCTTTACCATCACACACAATTACGCCTTTACCTGCTGCAAGGCCGTCTGCTTTTATTACAACTGGATAATTCAGAGAAGAAACGTACTCTTTTGCCTTTTTTGCATCATCAAATATTTCAAATGGCGCAGTCTGGATTCCGTTTCTTTGCATGAATTGCTTTGCCCAAATTTTGCTTGATTCTAGCTGGGCTGCCTTTTTTGTTGGGCCAAATATTCTAAGATTGTTTGCCTCAAACCTATCCACTATTCCCTTGGATAATGGAGATTCTGGACCCACTACGGTAAAACAGTCGTTGTTTATGGCAAACGCCATCAGCTTGTCAAGCTCATCAACTTGAATTGGGACGTTGTTTTTTGTTCCTCCGTTTCCTGGCGCAAAGAAAACCTGCTCTACTTGCTTTGATTGCGATAGCTTCCATCCAAGTGCGTGTTCTCGTCCTCCCGAACCCACAACCAAAACATTAACCAATGAAATTCAAGCTTGTAGTCTCGTATATAATCGCAGTTTTGGGATTTGGCCTAAGCTTGCTTTATAAAATCAAAACACAGCTCGTATCATGTTGCAACTAGAAAAGGAATTTGATTCTAAAAAAATCGAAGAACAGATTCGCACTCATTTAGAAAAGATAGACCTGCATAAAATTCTCTCAGAGACAAAAAAGGGCTCAAAGCTAGTGTTCATCGAGGGCCCACCAACAATGAATGGAATTCCTCATGCAGGACACCTCCGTGGCAGAATAATCAAGGACTTGTGGTATCGCTACAACACGCTAAGGGGCCACAAAATTACATTTAATGCAGGCTGGGACACGCAGGGGCTCCCAGTAGAACTACAAGCGGAAAAAGAGCTTGGAATCACAGGCGGAAAAACAGAAATTCTGCAATCATTTGGAATTGAAAAAATTGTCGCAGAATGCAAAAGACTAGTACACAAGTATAATGAAAAATGGGTCGAAGTCGACAGGCTTTTGGGCATGTCATTTAACCAAGAAAACGCCTACTGGACTTACAAAGATGAATTTATCGAACGAGAATGGCAATTCCTAAAAAAAGCACACGAGACTGGAATTCTCACAGAAGGATATCGAGTAGTAGCATATTGTCCTAGCTGCCAGACATCTCTGTCTCATGCAGAGGTAAACCAAGGATATGACATGGTACAGGACCCCTCATTATACTACAAGGTAAAGCTCGAATCAGAAGATGCGTTTTTGATCGTATGGACTACAATGCCATTTACTCTGGTAACAGACGCAATGGTTGGCCTAAATCCAGATGAGAACTATCATTACATCAAGGCAGAAAATGAAACTTGGGTTGTTGGAGAAAAACGCCTAGAGGAATTTGCAAAAGAAGTAAAGCTAGAAAATTATCAAATCATCAAAACTGTAAAGGGTCAAAGCTTTGAGGGCAAAAAATACATCCACCCATTACTGGACGAAATTCCAAAGCTTGCCGAGCTAGCAAAAAATTCACTGGTTCATGTTGCCGTAGCTGAACAATTTGTGGACCCAAGCACAGGAAGTGGGCTTGTACATTTAGCACCAGCAAACGGCGAAGAAGACTACAACATTGCACAAAAAAGAAAGGTGCCGATTTTCTCGCCAATTGACGATGAGGTAAAGTTCACTGCAGATGCCGGAAAATATGCATCAATGTTTGTGCGCGATGCAGACAGACCCATAGTAGAAGACATCAAGGCAAAAGGGGCCCTAGTCAGAATAGGTAGAATAAAGCACAAGTATCCACTTTGTTGGCGCTCGCACCACCCAATTGTGTGGCTTGCAAGGCGCGAATTTTTTTACATGCTGGACAGACTAGGCGACAAGGCAATCCAGGCAGCAGAAAATGTCGAGTATTTTTTTGATCAACCAAAGAACCGATTTTTAGGAATAATAAAAGAAAAACACCCTTGGTGTATTTCTCGAGAGAGATTCTGGGGATGCCCATTACCAATATGGAGCTGCAAGTGCGGCCACGTAGAACGATTATTCTCAAGAAAAGAGATCATTTCTGCGGCATCCGATCTACCAGACGGTGAGAACTTTGAGCTACACCGCCCATGGATTGACAGAATATCAATAAAATGCAAAAAATGCGGTGCACAAATGGAGCGAGAAAAGTTTGTCCTAGACACATGGCACAATAGTGGTTCTGCGCCATATTCTTCACTAACTGATCAGGATTACAAAGATGGAATTCCGGCACCATTCCTAACTGAAGGAATTGACCAGACACGGGGTTGGGCCTACACATTACTAATTGAAAATGTGATTTTAAACAACAAGCCAGTCTCGCCGTTTTCTGCTTTTTTGTTTCAGGGCCACGTCTTGGACAAAAACGGAAACAAGATGAGCAAAAGCCTTGGAAACGTAATGGATGGAAAAGAACTGTTAAGCAAATACCCTGTGGACTTGATTCGGTTCTATTTCATATGGAAGTCCAGTCCTATTGAGCCAATTAATTTCAGCACAGATGAGCTAATGTCAAGACCATACCAAATCCTAAACACACTGTATCATATCCACCTGTATTACAAACAAAACAGCGAATACGACAAGTTTGACTCAAACACGCACACAATCCAGTGGTCAAAGCAGAAAGACTTGCTTGGCTCGCCAGACATTTGGGTTTTATCAAAACTGCAAAAACTAATCAAAGATGTTCAAGATAACAATGAGGCCTGCAAATTTCATGAATCAGCTCGTGCATTAGAAGACTTTATCATAAATTCTCTAAGCCAAGTATACATTCCAATTACAAAGGCAGAACTCTGGGATGAGGACAATTCCAAATCAGACAGGCGTTTTGCAATTTATTCCATTTTGCACAAAATCCTAAAAACCCTGGATGTTTTGATTCATCCACTGTGCCCCTACACTAGTGAATACCTGCACCTCTCAGTGTTTGGCAAGGATAGTATTTTGCTGCAAAGCTGGCCTGCGCCAGAATCAGATCTAGTCAACGATTCTATAGAAGAAGCATTTGACTTGATGAAAGAAGCAGTATCAGTAGCGGCCGCTGCCAGAATGAAGGCAAAGCTCAAGCGACGATGGCCTCTAACTGAAGCTGTAATCTGCGTTGCACCTACACAAAAGACAAAACTAGAATCACTATCAGAATTGTTATTGGCTCAGCTAAATGTAGAATCATTTAGAACCGTTGAGCTACAAAACAAGTCAGGCCTAGAACTGATTGCCGAAATGCAAAAGCTGGACCTTCCAGTAAAACCACTAGTCGAAATGGACAGAAAGAAAATTGGCCCAAAGGCAAAGCAACACATGGGTGCGTTATTGTCTGCATTTTCTGGCACAAAGCCAGAAGACATTGTGTCTAATCTATTAGCACAAAAATCCCATACCTTTGATGTTGGGGCAGAGAAAATAACGCTAGACTTGGAAGACTATGTAGTATCATTTGATGCCAGAGACGGCTATGCGTATTCTCAGCGTGACTCGCTAATCGTGTTCATTTCCACTAGCCGAAACCGCGAGATGATGGCACGTGGCCTAGTAAAAGACTTGGCAAGACGACTGCAGACATTGCGCAAAGAACAAGGATACAATCCAACGGATATTTTGCAGTGTGCACATGTCTTGGATCTTGATGCAGAATCCCTAGAAATGGCAAAAGAAAAATCCAAGGACTTGGCATTTTTGGTTCGAGTAAAGTCAGTTGACTTTGATGGTGCGCCGCAATTCAAAGAAGACGACATTGATGGTCAAAAAATTCGCATTTGGATAGAGTAGTAAGCTAGCTTTTAGCAAATATCTGGGGTTAAATAGCAAAATCACCATTATACATCATGGTAAAGCAGATTAGCCTTGATGCGTGGCAGACACAGCACCTAGAGGCGCTGCTAAAAAAAGGAGCAAGCATTGTCACAAAAACCGGCACCCCAATTGTGTTGTACAGACAGACACTAGAAGAGGAAGAAGATTCCTATGAGGAAATTGTTTGCTCTCTGACTGAAAAACATGTAGTAGAACAAGTAGTAATTTCTGGTGGAGGAATTCCCCCGACATTTAGACAGCAGATGATCTATTCGCTAGAAGAGTTTCCGCAAAGACTGATTAGAAAAAGTAAGGACTTGTTTTTGCAAACAGTGGAACTATTAGAAGAGCAAATGAACTAACCAATTATAAAGACCCGCCAAAAAAATCCCTCCATGCGACTTTTGGAATTCCAGGCAAAAGAATTGTTTGGGCAATTTGGCATCAAAACGCCAAAGGGCAAGTATTCCAAAAATATCGACGAAGCCCGTATCCACGCAAAAGAACTAGGATTTCCATTTGTGATTAAAATCCAAGTCCCAGTAGGCGGACGTGGCAAGGCGGGAGGAATCCAGGTAGTCAAAAATCAGGACGAATTTGAGCTAAAATACCCACAGGTAGCAGGCATGACCATAAAAGGAGAAAAAGCACGAGCCATACTTTTGGAAAAAATGGCCGAATATGAAAAAGAACTCTACCTGTCATTGTTTTTGAATCGCTCAAAGCGATGTTACACAATAATAGCATCAGGTGAAGGCGGAGTTGAAATCGAATCAGTCAAAAACCAGACAATTCGCGAAGTAGGCCTAGGCGATGTAACCCCACAAGTGGCAGAGGAGGTTGCAAAGTCAATTGGACTTTCTGGAAACTCTGTTGCAGACTTTGTAGATATGCTGCAGAGACTATCAAAATTAACAATTGAAAAAGAAGCAGAACTAGCAGAGATAAACCCAGTAGCACTACTAAAGGATGGCTCATTACTAGCACTTGATGGCAAAGTAATCACTGATGATAATTCCAATTTCAGACACACTGAAATGGACAAATATCAGGAAAAAACAGAGCTGGAAGAGCGGGCAGAAAAATCAGGATTTACCCTAGTGGAATTAGAAGGAAATATTGCAGTGGTAGGAAACGGGGCAGGCCTAGTCATGTCAACTTTGGATATGCTAATTGACAATGGCGGAAAAGCAGCTTGCTTTTTGGATGTAGGAGGCGGTGCCACCACTGAATCCGTATACGAAGCATTGACATTGATTTCAAAGATGAAAAAAGTCAAAGCAATTTTGGTAAATCTGTATGGAGGAATTGTAAAAACAACAACGGTTGCTTCTGCGTTTATCAAAGCGTATGATGATAAGCTAATTGATCTGCCAGTGTATGCAAGATTGATGGGAGCAGAATCTGAAAAATCAAAAGAAATGCTCAAGAACACCAAAACCAAAATGTTTGATTCTGTAGAAGAGGCAATTGGTGGCGTAGTAATTGGAGTTACAAAACATGGCTAACATTTACGAGATTTTGCGAGGAAGTAAGGACACATCTGATAACTATCAGAAAATGCCAGTCATAGTCCAGGGCATAACAGGCACGTTTGGCTCACTACATGCAAAAATGATGATAGAATACGGCACAAACATTGCCGCAGGCGTCACACCAGGCAAAGGTGGGCAGAAATTCGAAGACAAAGTTCCCATATACAATACAGTAAAAGAGGCAGTTGATGCAACTGGTGCAAAAATATCAATTGTATTTGTGCCAGCCAAGTTCTTTTTGAGTGCTGCAAAAGAGGCACTAGATGCGGGAATAAAACTGCTAGTTGCAATACCAGAACATGTGCCAATCAGGGACACAATGCAGGTCTTAGAGATGGCAAAGCAAAAAGACGCAATAGTCATTGGGCCAAACACGCCAGGCGTTATGATCCCAGGCTTGATCAAAATTGGCATAATGCCTGCCAGTCCGTTCAAGTCAGGCAACATTGCAGTGTTATCAAAGAGCGGAACCCTACTATACGAAATATCAAATGCACTATCACGTGCAGGCTATGGCCAATCCATCACAATTGGAATTGGTGGCGACCCAGTAAATGGAACAAGACTAATTGATGCATTTGAAATGGTAAAAGACGACCCAGATCTCAATGGAATAGTAGTAGTCGGTGAAATAGGAGGAGACTCTGAAGAAATTCTAGCGCAACACATCATTGACACTAATTTCAAAAAGCCAGTTGTTGCATACATTGCTGGCAGAAACGCTCCAAAGGAAAAAAGAATGGGACATGCAGGAGCAATAGTCATGGGGACATATGGTTCTGCGGAATCTAAAATATCCATGTTCAACAAGGCAAATATTCCAGTAGGCAAAAGACCAAACGAAGTGGCGCTATTGCTTGCAAGCAAAGTACAATCCAAAGACTAAAAAGGACACCCGGGGAGATTTCAAACAAGATGCCAATTACAGACCCAGAAAAGAAAAGAATTGCTCAGGCAGCAAGACTACACATGAAAATATGCCTAAACTGCGGTGTTAGAAATTCCATGGCAGCCTCAAGGTGTAGAAAATGCCGAGGCCAGTTCCTAAGACTAAAAAATAGAACTCTGGGCGCAAAAAAGTAGCCATCATCATTATTCAGAAATTGTATATTTTATGCTCACAGGATTTATGAGAATAATTATTCTGGATGTTTCTTTGCACGAATAAATGACATTAGTAATGCAATGCCAAGTATACCCATTACCACACCTAATGAGACAACAGTTGGAATCTTGATGAATTCTGCAATTATCATCTTTATTCCAATGAACATCAAAATCGCAATAAGGCCTGGCTTGAGATAATAGAATTTCTCCATTACGCCTGCTAGCAAAAAGTACAGACTTCGAAGGCCCAATATGGCAAAGACGTTTGATGTTATTACAATGAATGGATCCGTTGTGATTGCCAAAATTGCAGGAATCGAATCCAATGCAAACAACAAGTCAGTAAACTCGATTATTACAAGTGCCACTAGTAGCGGTGTTGCGTATTTTATGCCATTTTTTATCAAAAAGAATTTTGGCTCTTGTATATTTAGCTCAACTGGCATTACTTTGCGTAGTGCTCGAACTGCAATGTTTTTTTCAACTTCGATTTTGTGCTCCTTTCTTTGTACGAGCATTCGCAGTGCAGTAAATATCAAAAATCCTCCAAACAAGTAAATCATCCAATGGAACTCTTCTAGGAGGTGGGCGCCTACCAAAATAAGTGGAACCCTCATTGCAATTGCGCCAAGTATACCCATTGAAAGGACTCGGTGCTGGAACTTGTGCGGGATGTTCAGCGACGTAAAGATAAGCAAGAAAACAAACATGTTATCAACAGATAGTGACTTTTCAAGCGCATAACCTGTGATGAATTCTGTGAGCTTTTCCTGGCCCATATCAAAGTAGATTATGCCGGCAAAGACACCCGCAAGTGAAATCCAGACTATGGTCCAGCGCAGCGCAGTCTTAAATGGCGGCACTTCTTTGTGCGTGTCTTTTTTGCGAAGCTTGGAAAATACCCCCAGATCTATTGCAAGCGATATTCCAACAAATAGTGAAAACACAACCCAAAGAATGTAAACGTCGTTCATGTGTCAAATCTGACACATGGTATACTCATAATATACTTGAGCCTTTAGTGGACTTGGACTAGTTCTATTCTTTTTAGTAGATCGGCCAAAAATATGGGCTTGCGCAAAACGCTGTGCACGCCCTGTCGCATCAGCTTTTCTTCCTGCTCTTTTGGCAGGGTCATTGCAGAAAATACAAAAATTGTCTGTTTTTTCATCAGGTTTTCTTTTTCTAGTGAATCAATTACATCAAAGCCTGAAAACTCTGGCATCATTAGATCCAAAAACACTACGTCGTATTTTTCATCACGTATTGCCTGCAGTCCAATCTTGCCATCAAGGGTATAGTGATATTTGTGGCCAGAAGACTCAAAGATTAGCTTTGCAGGTTCGACAATTTCCGGATTGTCTTCTATGTGTAATATCTTCATATGTTTTGTTTGATTTAGTACGATATAGTTTGCTGTCTGTTCATATTACACACAACAAACGGACATCGTATGGTAGGAACTATTTGACTAGTTTGGCCTTTTTTGCGGTTCCAAGCTTTTGCAGTATTATAGAATGCCAGCCAGTAGAATATCCTTCAAATCCTGGCGACAGCGCATGCGCTATACAACAGTTTAGGCCACCATATTCAACAAAAATGTGATTCTTTTTCTCAGACATCAGGCTAGTTTTTTGATCAAAATTAATTGTTTCTCGAAGCATTTTCCCCTCCGAATCTGCCAAAATTAGGCCGGAATCATCCACAATGCAGATTCTGGTGTTTTTCCTTTCGTCTTCTGATATCGGTGTATGTTGTATCACTGTTTGCGCCAGCGATTCCCACTTGAAGATCACTCCTAAAACACCAACTATCTGTCCCTTTGGTTCCGCATTTTCTCGAACTGCAACAGAATAAATCAAACACAGATTATTTGATACCAACTCAGACCTGTGAACCGATTCAAATCCATATTGTCCAGAATTTTTTGTATTCATTGCAGAGATGAACCATCTCGAGTTTGAGACATTTTGTCCTATGGATGAGAATTTATCAGAATTTCCATTGGCAACTATGTTGCCGTTGACATCTGCAAGTACCAAATCATAGTACACAGTGTATGCTTGTAGAATTGTGCCGAGTCTTTTGGAAGCAAAATCATAAGCATCTTGTGTTTTCTTAGTTAGTGCATCAACTATGCTTCCATCAGTTGCCCACCACCTAACGTCTGCTGTTCTCTCATAGAGATTTCTGTCAATTAGGTCAATGTTTACAAGTGCCAAATCAGAGAGACGATTTCCCCGATATTCTTTTGATTGAGTCTTTATCATGTTGCCGACATTAATGATTTCTTTGGTGTCTTTTCTCATATTGTCGGTAATTTTGCTAGTTTCTTCTGATAGCTCACTCATGTTTGTAGCAACTATTCCAAATGGCCTACCAAAGGTCCCAGCACGAGCTGCCTCAATTGATGCATTAACTGATAGAACATGTGTTTTGTGATTTACATCATCTACTTTGTCAATTGCCCCGTTTAGCTTTTCGGCAATTAAATCGGTAAACTCGACTACTTCTTCTAATGTGAATTTTTTTCCTTGTTGAAGCTGTACAGTTGTCACGCTTCTGGTTTAAAACAGAATAAACTAGAACCGTTGTATTGTTTTTTTAAACAGACATGCCGTTTTATAGCAAATTTGCCTAATCACGCCAAGATAGTAAGTAGCAAAAACAGTATTGCAACACGCATGCTTTGAGCTTGCGTTGTTTTTGCTATTTATTGTCTGAAAATAAAGCAGATCTTGTTTTGCTGTGTTATGGTATGATAATCATCACTAGTGGATTTTTTTACAATTCCACTAAAGAGTAAATTTCCAAGATTTCCCATTGTGTGCTCTATTGAGACATAACTTCTGCCTGCTCTACTATATTGAACCAGTATGGTAGATGGTATTTTTGATACAATGTTTTTTAAGATTATTTCTGATGTTTCGGCATTGCTTTTATCGATAATGGAATCAACCACATCATCAATGACGTTTGTTATCTTTTGCTCAAGAATTTGAGAAAGTTGTGAAGAATCAAAAGGCAAATCCTGATTTGATAATAATGCTTCAAATTCGGTTTGTTTTTTGTTTTGTAAATTTATAGTACCCAAACAACATCATGGTCCCAAGCAGCCCTATTAGCTGCTGTGTGTGAAAATAATACAGACGAGTTTTCGGTTTTGTATTTAAAGTGCTTTCATCGATTTTTGGAACAACATCGATGTCTTAAAGTGAGATTCCATTTCATCTTCTTTTTTTTGGGGCTCCATCTGTTTGTGCCCACGCCTAAATGGATCGTTGACGTCTCTGACACACATACTAAACATCAAGATTCTATCAATATAAGAACTCTAGATTCTAGGAATAGTAATTACAAACGTAGTAGGCTTGTTTTTGGCAGAAATTGTCCCACCATGTTGCTCTATGATGTTTTTGCAGCTGGACAGTCCAAGTCCTGTTCCACGTTGCTTTGTTGTAAATAACGGCTCAAAAATATGCGGTAAAACATCTTCTGGAATTCCAGGCCCGGAATCCGATATTTCTATTGTTACGTGCTTTGTGTAGCCAGTTATTTTGATAGATATCGTGCCACCATCCTTCAACGCTTGAGTTGCATTTAGTATAACATTTGTAAATGCCGTCCTTAGCTTTTGCTCATCGCAGTCGATTTTTTCATCATTGTGCGGTAGTTCGATTTTGATATCAGATGGCTTGTCAAGATCATCAATGGATTTTGTGATTATTTCTTTGAGCGATGTTATTTTCTTCTCAAGTGGGGTTGAGCGAACAAAATTTAGCACATCATCTATTTGATGCGACATTCGTTGAATAGAGTTTTCCAGTTTTGCAAAGTGATCGTTTAGACGATTATCATTTTGTGGGTACTGTAGTCGTATTAGCTCAGACACATTTTTGATAACAGATAATGGGTTTCTCAGGTCATGTGCTATTCTTGCTGCAAGCTCACCAATTGCAGCTAGTTTTTCTGTCTTTAGCCTTTCTTGTGTTATGACCAGCTGGCGCTCCGTTTCAAGTGAATTCTTAAATGCGTTTAGCATGGATTGGAATTTTTGTCCAAGCTCGTCAATTTCGTCCTTGTTTTGTGACTGAAATTTTACATTGTAATCGCCTTTTGCTACTCTTTCTGCAGCATTATACAAGGCGCCAATTGGCTTTGAAATAGAACGTGATATGAAATAGCTTAGTATCACTGCAATTGCAAGTAGTGTAGGGATTCCAACATAAAGTAAGGTTTGTGTTTCCAGGAGCAGATCACGAATTCTAGAGATGGATTGATCTGTCTTTGTAGTTGATACATCAACGCTTTGATCAAAGGCCAAACCCTTGTCTTCAGAATATTCCACTAGGGCGTCACGATAGATTTGTTTTGTATCCCAGTATTCTGAGGATTCCAGTATGTCGATTGCCTCTGAGGCCTTGCCATTTTGTGCAAGAGTAATTGCCTTGCGCTCAAGCTCAACTAGCAAAATGTTTGCCTGATTTATTTTGTTAAAAGTGGGTTTTTCTTTGTCAGGTGCAGAATCAAGTGCGTTTTGTATTGCGTCACCTAGTTTTGGCTCCGATTCAGAGTAGAGATTGAGCCATTTTTCATCCGAGGTAAATGCATAATTTCTGGCAGCCTGGGTAAGCACCTCATCATAATATCGCATAAAAATTGCGAAATTATTGAGATTAGATGTTGTCTTTAGCTCAGCAAGGCTAGATTTTGTATCGGATTCAATATGCATAAGACTATCCTCTACTTTGAAAAATCCAACTATACCATTGGGCACAGTTATAGCTATTATGATCAAAAATCCCAACAATAGTTTCTTTTGTACCCGCACGATACTGCATCACTAGAATCAATTTTAAAATGTGAGATAAACAAAAATGGACAACTTGTCATCAGATTACCCACGAATAACGCATCAAGACATCAAGATTTGTAATGCTGTATTTTGGTAATACCGTCATACGATAGCCGGTATGAATTGTTTTTTTCAAACATACAGCAGTCTATAGTTAGTTGTGCCTAGCCAAAACTATGAAGTTTTCACTAACAGGCTCACTGAATGCAAGACTGGTCTGTCTTTTTGTCATTGTTGCCACAATTCCAATGGCAATTGTATCATTGGTTAGCTTTTCAATTTCGCAAGAATCACTTGAGCAAAGGTCATTTGACCAGCTAAAAACACTTGCAAATGACAGAGCAAAATCATTAGAGCAGCTTAACTCGTTCAGAATTCAGCAATTGACGCAAGTTTCAAAAATGCCGCAGGTTAGTGATGCCATATTATCAAAAAATACGGATTCTTTACATGAAGTTTTTGAGCAAACACAGCAAACTACTGGTGGAGAAAGTGGTTTTCATAATTTTAAGATCATATCTACAGACGGTCTTGTAATTTATTCACAGATAGACTCTTTGATTGGTGCAGATTATTCATCAGACGAGTTTTTCCAGAAAGGTTTGCAAGAACCATATCGCAAATATTCACAAGACAATGGAAAAAGAGTCGCAGTCACAGCAGTGCCAATCTATTTGCAAGAGCAAAAAATTGGAGTCATGATTGCACAGACAGGGGTTCCAGCACTAGACAAGATCGTACTAGATAGAGACGGCCTTGGTGAAACAGGCGAGACATATCTGGTTAATTTTGACAAGACCATGATAACCCCATCCAGATTTACAGAAAATCTAGAATTCAAACAAAAAGTAGACACTCTGCCAGTCAGAGAGTGCATAGAAGGCGGCAAAGACATTTCCGCATCGATTTATCCAGATTACAGAAACGTGCCGATATTTGGTGCATCAAAGTGTGAGTCAGAGTTGGGTTATGTCATGATCGCAGAGTTTGATGTTGCGGAAATAATGATACCGGTAATATCGCTGCAAAACATGTACGTCATAACTGGTGCAATAGTGATTAGTGCAGTAGGCGTCTTTGCGTTCTTTATTTCCAGATCGATTTCACGCCCAATTTACAGAGCTGCCGAAGTTGCAAGAAAGATAAGCGAAGGCGACTTGGGAGTCATAGTTTCAGGCACTAAATCAAAGGATGAAATCGGCATGCTGTTGAATTCTGAAAAACAGATGGTAGAAAAACTTCGAACCGTACTGTCCGAGATGCAGAGTGCATCGCAATCAGTCTATGCAAATGCCCAACAGTTATCGGCATCTGGCACTGAGTTGAATTCATCGGTGCAACAGATTTCATCCACAGTAGATCAGATATCCAGAGGATCACAAACACAGGCGCAACGAATTGAGAAATCAAAGCAAACAGTTGAGGAGCTGACAAAATCAATGAACGAGCTATCATCTAGTGCAAGAGAATCAGCAGAGATATCAAACCAAGTAGGAGTATTATCAGAGCGAGGAGCAGAATCCGCAAGCGAGGCAAATGAGCGCATGAACAGAATCATAGAGGTAACAAACGATTCTGCACAAAAAGTGCACAAGCTGGCAGAAAAAACAAATGAGATTACTGCAGCACTTCAAGTAATTCGAGAAATTGCTGATCAGACAAATCTTTTGGCGCTAAACGCAGCAATAGAGGCAGCTCGTGCAGGTGAGGCAGGCCGTGGATTTGCAGTAGTAGCAGACGAAGTAAGACATTTGGCCGAAAGTTCAGCCCAGTCATCAGACGAAATCGATTCCAAGCTAAAACAGATTCATGAATATGCACAAGAGGTGGTAGAAGAAATAGAGACCAGCTCAAATGAGGTAAGCCAAGGAAAAATGGTAATTGATTCTTCATTAAAGACACTACACGAAATTGCCACCAACATCAAAAACGTCTCAGGCAATGTCAAAAATCTTGCCGAATTTGCCCACGAGCAGGCAACAAAAGTAGCAAGTATTTCTTCAGATGCAGTAGACATTGCGGCAGTATCTGAGGAAAACGCAGCCTCAACTGAGGAAGCATCGGCCGCAGTAGAAGAGCAGACTGCCCAGACTCATGAAATTGCCACTGCATCGACACAATTGGCAGAGCTTGCATCACAGCTACAGTCAACGCTATCCAAATTCACTTTGGAGGTTTCACAAAATACACCAGAGTCGGAGAAAAAATCAATTCTTACCAAGATAGGCCTGGCAAAATAACTATCGGTACTCAGAACCGCAATCGCCAATTACATCAAATAAATTGTTTGCTTGTGATGTAATTTCTTTGATTGCTGAATAGTCATCAGAATCTAGTTTTAGTGCAAATGTTTGCAGGTTTTGCTGAATGTGTTGTGTGATTCCAAGCCTTGCGCCAATTATTACTGCAGCAACCTGTGGTTTGTCCAGGATGAATCTGGACGCAATGTTTGCAATTTTGGTATCATGTTTTTTTGCTATTTTATCCAAGGTTTTGAGCAGATTTTGGAATAAATTCCAGCTGCCCCAAGTATCAAACATGTTTTTGTATTTTTGAAGCGAGTACGTGTTCAGCTCAGTCCGCGTAGGCTCGGAAGCACCGAGGAATTTTTCAGACAGCAATCCACCTCCAAGTGTCCCATACGTCAATAATGAAATGTTATTTTTCTTGCAAAACTTTTCCATTTCCACTTGAGGCCTTTGGTCGATTACAGAATATTGTATTTGGTTTGATGTAATCTCAAATCCTCTGTCCAGCATTAGCTGCATTCTTGCAGTATCAAAGTTTGTCAGACCGATGTGCTTTATTTTGCCTGCATCTTTGAGTGCAGTTAGATGTTCTAGTGCATCAAGATAGCTCAAATCATCATAATCCCACCAGTGAAACTGAACCAAATCAAGCACAGAAACATCCATTTTTAGAGCAGATGTTCTAATTGCACGCTCTACTAGCCCCCTAGTCATTGGGCCGGGATTCGGCACGAATTTTGTCAATCCCACCATGTCCAAATCACCTCCAGATTTTGCCATGTTTTGTCGGAATTTGCCAAAGAACTCTTCGGCAGGGCCGTAAATGTCTGCCATGTCCCAGCTTGTCAGGCCTGAACTATGATATTTCTCCATTTCAGATACTGCTATGTCTGGTGTGATGTATCCGTGACCGCCAGCTACTTGCCACATTCCGTTTATGATTCTGCAGATTTTCAGATCAGGTGCTAGCTCAAATGTTTCAATGTTCATGGCTTCATTATGACTTTGCCAAAGATATTGCCTCTTAGCATTTTTGTATGTGCTTCTGCGGCTTGCTCCAGCGAATACACCGAATCAATTACTGGTTTTATCTTTCCTTTGGCAACCCAGTATAATGCATCTTCTAGCTCTGCCTTGCTTGCCAAAGTAGACCCTAGAATGTTTGTTCCTTTGAAAAAGACATGCCGTAAATCGGTTTGCACGTCATAGCCAGTAGTGGCACCTGTTGTTACAAGTGTTGCACCATACTTTAGCAATGTAAGCTCTTTGTTCCAGTGTGAGCCGCCAATATGCTCAAAAATTACATCAATTCCAGGAATGCCGTCCTTGGATTTTGCAAAATCCTTTGAAATAGAAAATACTTGTTTGTGCCAGTCTTCTTTTCTATGATCCACCGCATAGTCTGCTCCAAGGCTTTGGCATTTTTCCAGCTTGTCGCCAGATGCCGTAGCAATAACTGTGCAGCCATATAATTTGGCAATTTGTATGCCAAAGATTCCCATGCCAGAGCCCCCACCCATTATTAGTACAAGCTGGCCAGGTTGGATTTTTGCTCGGCCCACAAGCATGTGCCACGAAGTCATCAGTGTCATAGAGCAGGCAGCTGCTTCCTCATATGATATTTGATCTGGAATCTTGACTGCATTTACTTCGGGAAGATGTGTTACTTCGCAGTATCCACCCCACAATGGCCCTGTCTCAAATCCCCAGACTTTGCGCTTTTTGCAATCAAATTCTCTACCAGAAGTGCAGTTTTTGCAAATCCTACACGACATGTTACCATGAGATACAATTCTGTCACCTACTTTGATGCCAGAAACATCTTCGCCTACAGAGATAACATCTCCTGCAACATCAGAGCCTGAAACGTGTGGCAATGGTACCTTGAGTGGAGCACCCCTCATTCCCCAAATGTCATCATAGTTTAGGGCAGCTGCCCTTACTTTGAAGACTATTTCATTTGGCTTTGGTGTTGGTTCTGGAATGTCTTTGATTTGAAGAATTGACGAAAAATCATCATTTGTTGAATATTGATCGTAGACTAGTGCTCGCAATGAAATTTTTGGATTGTGTTTGCTTTTATGTTTTGACTTTTTCTTGTAGGGAATTTGCTATTTCTTTGACAGAATATGGTTTTTGGAATATATTATCAATGCCAAAACTATCAAGGCGTTTTTTCATTAGATCAGTGTAATATGCAGTAATAATTATGACCCGCGCGTCTGCGTTTATCTTTTTGATTTGCTCCAGTGCATAAAATCCGTCATACTGTGGCATTACAAGGTCCAAAAACACTACATCCGGCTTGTGTTTTTTGTATAGTTCTACGCCTTCTCGTCCGTTTCTGCCAAGGCCTACCACATCTACATTTTTTATTTTGAGAAATTCGGCAAAAACCTCGGCACTATCTATCTCATCATCTATTATAATGGCTCGAATCAACACAATACAGACACACAAATTGAATTAAACTGCCTGTTTGTGTAAAAAATCCAAACAAGATCAGCGAAGGTAATACCTTACTATCATATAATAAGAGGTGGACCGAGTGGGATTCGAACCCACGACCCTTGCGGGATGATTCCATCCTTACGCAGTGTGAGTGCGTCATCCTAACCAACTAGACAATCGGTCCAACGAATAACAAAAATCCACGCTATTTAGTCGTTAGAATAGTCATATAGAGGAACAATCAGAGCCAAATTCAGTTGTACAAGCAAACAAAATGGAACTTGACTGAGCTGGCAGATCACAAAAAGCCGGAATTTACAAGACAGATCTCAAGACTTGAATCCAAAGTCAGAAATTTTGAAAAAGTAAAATCAAAGCTTAAACCAAATATTTCTTCAAAGGAGTTTTTTGGTATTATTCATAACATAGAAGAGATATCAGAGGACGCAAGCAGACTAAGCGGTTATGCATCACTGCTTTATTCATCAGACACACAGTCCGATGAGGCAACCACTCTACTAACAAAAATGTCCAAGCTCGGCTCAGAGATTGAAAACAAGACATTGTTTTTTGATCTGTGGTGGAAGCGTAAAATTGACGAAAAAAACGCAAATCGCCTCATCAAGGATGCAGGAAACCTAGCACAATACCTAAGATACAAGCGACTATTGGCAAAATATTCACTATCAGAACCAGAAGAAAAAATCATCAACACTTTGGACGTTACTGGCTCTACAGCGCTAGTAAAACTATACGACAAGATAACAAACGCATTTGAATACATCATAATAATTAATGGCAAAAAGAAAAAACTGACACGCGAGCAGCTAAGCGTTCTGGTACGTAGCACTAGTCCGAATATGCGAAAAACCGCATACCAAACACTACTAGGCAAGTTCTCCTCCAACAAGGGAGTTTTAGGCGAAATTTACCAGAATTTAGCCCTAAATTGGAAAGATGAGGGAATTGAAATCAGAAAATATTCTTCCCCAATATCAATTAGAAACATTGGCAACGACGTTGATGATAAGACTGTCCAAGTGTTATTGGATGTCTGCAAAAAAAATTCAAGCGTGTTTTACGAGTTTTTTGCATTCAAGGCAAAGTCATTGGGCCTCAAAAAGCTAAGACGATATGATCTGTATGCACCAAGTGCCAAAAAATTCAAGGAAAAAAATTACACCTATGAAAAGGCAACAAGGCTAGTCCTGGATTCACTAAACAGATTCAGCCCCATACTATCAGATAATGCAAGAAAGGTTTTTGCGCAAAACCACATTGACTCTGAAATACGGCATGGCAAGCGAGACGGTGCATTTTGCAGTACCATATCTCCAAAGATAACGCCATATGTTTTGGTAAATTATGCAGGAAAATCAAAAGACGTATTCACATTGGCTCATGAGTTAGGCCATGCAATACACAGCCAGGCAGCATCTGATCAGTCCATCCTAGTATCTGAGGCCCCACTACCACTAGCAGAGACTGCATCCACATTTTCAGAACTACTCTTATACGACAATATTTCAGATCAAATGTCAGATACTGAAAAAGCAGCCATTTTATCTGAGAAAATAGACGACATTTATGCCACTGTAATGCGCCAGGCGTTTTTTACAATATTTGAAATCGATGCACACAAGCAAATTGCAGACGGCACTACAATAGAGGAATTATCCAAGACATACCTGAATAATCTAAAGACTCAGTTTGCAGGCTCAATAGAATTATCAGATGATTTTGCATTAGAGTGGAGCTGCATTCCTCATTTTTACCACACACCATTTTACTGCTATGCATATTCGTTTGGCAACTTGCTGTCTTTGTCGCTGTTTCAAATGTACCAAAGAGAAGGCAGGCAATTTGCAAAGACCTATCTAGAGATTTTGGCTGCCGGTGGCTCTAAAAAACCGGAAACTCTGCTAAACCAATATGGAATAGACATTTCCTCTGCCAAGTTCTGGCAAGACGGATTTGATTATATCAAATCACAAGTAAAAGAACTAGTTGCAATTAATTGAAAATGGGGCCGGCAGCCTTTACGCACTGGCTGCCGGTCATATTTTTTGTTCCCCGAACGGTTTGAATCGATGTCAACGTGGTTTTGGATTATTCGAATTTAAACCTTTGACTTGGATGATTCTTGCGTAAAGTTAATAGTAAATTTGATTCTGCCAAATTCGTGTACCGATCTTTTGGAATAATTTTTGCAGTCCTGGCATTGTTTTATGGCGCATCCGCATTTGCAGAAGAGCCAAGGCTTGCCACGTTTCACGAAACCGCAACCATCCTAGTTGACCAAAGGCTATCAAACAATGTAACTGCCTCAGTATCACTGCAAACAACATCGCTGCATGAATTTCAAATTCCTCCAGCATTGGATGAAAAGATTCGCAACAATACCGACATTGTTGCAATTGTCATAACAAACGAAAACCAGTGTGTTCTTGGTGTCCAAGACCAAATATGCATCATGGTAAATGTAAGGCGTGTAGAGGGCGAAGGCGGAATCCAGGCAGCCCAGCAAAAGGCAAGGCAAGCAGGGGACGCAATAATTGGTGACATCAATGAGTTTTTTGGCCTAGACACACAATTCCATTCTGCGTTTATCCACTATGATGATAAGGCAAACCAGGCGCTTGGAACCCAAGGCCAAGTCTCAGGCAGGGGGACAATCTCTGCAGTATATACAGCACAGTTCCAGAACACGGACTTTATGTTCAACAGATTATCTGCCACCCTGATTCCTACCCAGATTAGAAATCTTGGAGGATTTTATGACATAGCCCAAACGTTATCAAAAGATGAGGCCTCTCGAACCACATTTACCATATTGCCGCAAGGACCATTGTCCGTGATGCAGCTCAAAGTATCCGAGAACTATCCAAATGTTGCAAAAGACATCACACAGGTTGAACCGCTAAAGTATCTCAAAGTAAATGAAGTCAAAAAATCTGATTACTACAAGGTTGGATTTTTCCCACTGAACTCAATTGTACAAGTTGTAATATTGCCACTTGATGAATCTGCACAGGCAGCTGCAGGAAGTATCATAGGCGCCACGACTCGAAACAACCAGACCATCCCATCCGATCTTGAAACTAGTGGCTGGTTCTTTGAATCAAGTTCTGGCAAGCGAATTGAAGCAATGTATCTTTTTGGCAAAGAATTTTCTGCAGATGCACAAGACCTGAAAATAACATTCGGCGAACAAAAACCACCAATCCCAGTATCAATAGGCCTAACAGAGATTGCAATCTTGGCAGGAATTGGTGCAGCAGCTGCAGGAGCAGTTGTGTATTACCTAAAAGGAATTAGAAAAAGCTAGATTATCAAGACTGCCGCAGAAAATACTGTGGTCCAGCGTCCTTTGCTGTCACCAACTGCAGTCTGAGTAACATTCATTGATTTGTAAATTTCACCAGAGATTTTCCATTGTTTTCTTTTTTCGTCCCAAGATTTGTCCAAATCAAATTTTATTCCAAGAGAGGATGCAAGCATTTGAGCTGCAATGTCTTCTGCATAGTCACCTGCCTGCTTTTCGTTTTGGCCAAATGCTTCGTATTCTGAGAGATATCCGTATCGGCTTGTGTCTTTTGGTTGTGCTATGCCAACAGATGCGGAAATCAGTCGGTGTGGTTCGTTTGTTTGGTTTCTTGAATAAATGCAAAATAAAACCTGTCCAGGATTGATTAGCTTGAGGCCTTCTTCGCGAGAGACCATCTTTGCACGCGGTGGAAATATGCTAGATATCAACACAATGTTGGTTCCTGCGATTCCTGCGTCACGGAGTGCGAATTCAAAGCTAGTAAGTCGGTCTTCATGGACACCCTTGCCCTTGGTTAAGAATAATTTTTTTGCTACAAGATCAAGCATTTTGTTTTTGTAGCAATATTTGGATTTATTATACTTATTTCATGTCAGAAACTTGCATTCTCAAGATAAAACAGTACATTTGTACAACACACCTACGCACATGTTATTATCTGGCCAAGACACAGTTGGGTTGTGGATTTGTTTGGCTTTTCATTAGAGTCCATCCTAAACTCCGAAGGCTTTGTAATAGGATATTACGCTTTTACGGTTGCCACATCACTGATTTTAGTCAAGGAGACAAAAAAACGAATATTCGACCTTGCAAAAGGTGCCAAATCCATCATTTATGCCCCAATTTCATTTGGCATACTAATTGGGTATTTGCTGACCTTATACCCATATGTCGAAAAAATCCCAGTTCTTAACTGGAGTTGGCTTGGTTATAACATTGCCTTTGGTCCCTTTGCCGACCAAGGATTTTGGGGAATAATCCCGTTTATTCCGTTATTATTGTACATGTTTATCCATATCAATCACGTAGAGGAACTATATTTTAGAAAATCAAAAAAGATGGTCCTAGTCTGGGCGTTTGCACATGTTGCAATGGGAATAAAGCTGCACATGGCAATTTTGCTAATACCGATTGGATTTTTGTTCAAGTATATTTATGACAAAAAGGGCATTGAGCATTCCTATGCAATGCATTTTGCAACAAACATACTAGTAGTAATTGCGTTATTTTTTACGCTTTTCAAATGAGCGCTCGGGTTTTGGGCCCTGCGTAAAGTACCTGTACCCAATGAATCCGCCAATGCAGATGTTGATCACGCCAAGCAAAATTATGAATGGATATACTTTGAGAAACACAAATCCGGCAATAATTCCCCAACCACCTGTTACAAAGAACAGTATCATCAAGACTTTGAGCTTCTTTGGCGGGATCCACTTCATTTAACGGATTTCTCATGCAACTCTATTAAAGAGTGCCGGGCCCACTAACATTTTAAAACGTTGGTTTTTGTTAGAAAATCGTTGCCAATATAGCTCAGCCTGGCAGAGCAACGGTTTTGTAAACCGTGGGTCAAGGGTCCAAATCCCTTTATTGGCTTTTTTTGATTTCTTGTTCCAAGGATTTATTAGAGGAGCTAAAGTTCCAGCACACATTAGGCTATAATGACGGAAAATAAGCAATGAGCTTCTTTGTCTGTCATTGCTTAGGAAAGTAATTTGACAACATTTGACCAATTAGGGGTAAAACAATCCATCCTAGACGGATTAAGGGACATAGGGTTTGAGGAAGCATTTCCAATACAAGAGGCAACTATACCTGTTTTGCTATCAGGCAGGGATGTAATAGGCCAAGCACACACAGGAACTGGAAAAACCGGCGCTTATTCCATATCGATGTTGCAGGGAACAGAGCCCAACAAGACCATCCAAGGATTGGTCCTAGCACCAACACGTGAGCTTGCAATACAGATCACAGACGAGATGAAAAAATTTGCCAAGCACACGGGAATCAAGGCAGTTTCCATTTATGGTGGACAGGGAATGGGAGTACAATTACAGGCACTGCGACATGGAGTGGAAATCATTGTTGCAACACCTGGAAGACTAATTGACCATCTAAAACAGGGCACAGTTGAGCTCAACGATGTAAAATATGTAGTGCTAGACGAAGCCGACACGATGCTCGATATGGGCTTTATTGATGATATTCGATTCATCTTGGAAATGACGCCAGTAAACAAGGTAATGTCGTTGTTTTCTGCTACAATGCCCCCAGAAATTCTTCGACTAGCTGATGAATATTTGAACAACCCAAAACAGTTCCTTTTATCAGCAGACGACTTGTCCGGTGAGGGAATTGACCAGTCATTTTTGGTAATCAAAGACCGAGAAAAAATGGATTATCTTTTGCAGTTCATCAAAGAAAACAAAAAGGGCCAAACTGTAGTGTTTTGCTCTACTAAAAACAGAACCAGAGATGTTGCCCGAGGATTGCGACAGTCCGGATTTAACGCAGTGGCAATCGAAGGAGACATGTCACAGCACAGACGAGAAATATCCATGTCCCAGTTCAGGCGTGGCCAAGCAGACATTTTGGTTGCAACGGATGTTGCTGCTAGAGGAATTGACGTGCCCGAAGTAGCACTTGTAGTAAACTATGACGTGCCAAACCAGCAAATGGTCTACTTCCACAGAATAGGAAGGACTGCAAGGGCAGGTGCAAAAGGCCGTGCAATCACATTGGTTTCATATTCATCAGTTGGCGATTTTAATCTCATAAAACAACAAGTCAAGACAAACATGACTGACCTTAATGAGAAAATGGGAATCATTGTTGATATCCCAGACCCACTAAAACGACAGGCAGGTCCAAGGCGATTTGGTCAAGGTGGAGGATTTGGAAGAGGACGAAGCTTTGGTAGAGGTGGAGGATTTGGAAGAAGTGGCGGCTTTGGTAGAGGTGGAGGATTTGGAAGAAGTGGAGGATTTGGTAGAGGTGGAGGATTCAGACGAGATGATGATAAACGTGATTCCAGAAGAGAGGAACGCAGAGATTCTGGATTTAGAAGAGATGATGACAAACGTGATTCTGGATTTAGAGGACGTAGTTTTGGTAGAAATGGCGGATTCAGAAGAGGTGATGATAGACAGGATTCAAGAAGAGAGGAACGCAGAGATTCTGGATTTAGACGGGAATCAAGATCAGAGGGCGGCTTTAGAAGCCAAAGGCAACATGCAGTAAAAAGGCCAGCCCACAGACGTCGCTGGTAATCTTTTTTAGACTCGTCTTTTAGTAACTTACAATGGAAGTAGGTTTTGTTTTACTCAATTGCGACTTGGGCGCAGAGGAATACCTACTAGATGAGATAAAACAAATTCCAGAAGTAAAACAAGCATATCTGACATTTGGAGCATATGACATCATAATAGAAATCCATGCAAAATCACCAGAAGAATTTGACAAGACCGTCTCTAACAAAATCAGACGACTATCTCGCGTCATGAGCACAATGACACTAAAAGTTCTTGCAAGCAAGACAAAATAACACCAGGGAAAAAATTTGGAAAAAATTCAATATTCAGGAATAGTCTGGGCAATAAACCACAACAACCCAGAACCGCTAGTCAATCACTGCCTAAAAAAACTCCAAGACTATGGAATCA
>FRDC01002705.1_pt1 | contig 29261 bp, 30 predicted proteins | sample 1106171 | NCBI WGS metagenome assembly FRDC01 (sample SAMEA3930566, study PRJEB13176) | freshwater metagenome | biome: Drinking water system; feature: drinking water; material: water | place: Singapore | collected 2014-12-20 | reverse complement strand
ATGTACCTACACCCCACTAATTGATAGAGAGGCTATAGCGCCTGTTTCAGTCTCAATGGTACAATGAAAATGTCCAAAGTCTTTTAAAAGACCACGACATTTATTTTTAATGTTGGCAATTTCGTCTAAGCTATGATTTGGGTCTACCTGCAAATGGTAAGAAATAACGTGCCGGTGACCATCTAGCGACCAAACATGGATATCATGGGCCGCTATCACGCCGGTTACCGATTTAACTTTCTCAAAATAAGACTCAAGATCAAAATCTTTAGGGTTGGCCTGAAGAAAGACTCGGGTACTTTCACTAATATTTCGAAATGCATTGTAGAGCGTGAAAAACGCTATTCCAATTGCCAGTAATGGGTCAAGCCAAACCCAATTCACGAAAAAAAGACTTATAGAAACAGTGCCAACAGCAACCCAACCTAGAAGATCTTCGAGCATATGTAGGCCAACAGCCTTTTCGTTATGGCTATGACCATGGCGTAGAGAAAAATACGCCCAGCCGTTAAAAATTATTCCTAAGATAGAAAGAGGAAGCATGATTTCAGGATGAAGCACACGACTGGTATTAAAATTTCGCGTGGCGTGCCATATTATCAGGAGCGAGCCCAACACTAATATTCCACCAACAACCAACGACGAAACTAAAGATAAGCGACCATACCCGTAAGTAAATTGACGATTTTTCTTTTTTAAACTCGCGCGCTGTAAGACCCAGGCGATGACCAGTGTTAGGCTGTCACCAATATCGTGTAAAGCATCGGCAAAAACAGCCATACTACCTGAAAAATAGGCGCCTACTAACTCGATGATAACAAAAATGAAATTTAAGAAGAGGGCGCGTGTGATATTCTTCAAAGCGTGGTGATGATGATGATCATGCATGACAATAAAATAACATAGGTTTGAATTTCCCCCAACCTTCGAGTTTGACATTCCTAAAATTCCTGTGCTCCGATAGAGGAATACAAGGGGGAAGTATGAAAAAACTTATAGTTATGATGATTCTTTTGGCGTCATCGCAAGTTTTTGCTCGCGCCGACATTCGCTGCAATAATGCCGACTGTCTAGTCTATGGATGGAATTACCGCGACTATGCAAAAGCTGCCGATGGCTCGGTTATGTGTATTGAGAATAGCTGCTTACGCTACGGCTGGACGGTATATGATAGATTTGGAACCGCTGATGTACGTTGCACTAACCTGGATTGTTTTGGGTCTGGGTGGACAGAGGCGTATAATGGGAGATTCGTGCGCAACGTGAGTTGTTTGCAAAATGATTGCTTGCGCAACGGTTGGCGTACATCATCGGGCACTGATAACCTTGTGACCTACTGCCGGAATTCAAATTGTTCAGCTTATGGATGGACAACATATATTCCTGGCCGAGGTAATGTTGATGCGATCTGCCATAATCAGGCTTGCTTTGTTAACGGATGGGAAGTAGTTCCTTGAAGACAAAGTGAAACTTGATACTTTTGAATTTCAAATTTATAAAAAATTAAAAAATCACGCTCAACAAAATAATTCTTACTTGTTGGGCGTTTCTGGCGGGATGGACTCAATGGTTTTGCTCCATGCCTTCCATAAAATCTCAAAAAAGCTTGAAGTTTCGTTCTCGGCTTGTCATGTGCATCACGGGACCTTTGGAAAAAAAAGTCAGGTAGTCTATCGTGAAAAAGTAAAAAAATTTGTTGCGAAAATCTGTGCCGATTACCAAGTAAGTCTTTTGGCGCCAACGATTGCGCTTTCCGCTGGAGGAAGCGAGGCGGAGATGCGGGATTTTCGCCTTACTGCCCTCAGAGAAATCAAAAATAGAAATGGCTTTAGCCGAATCGTGCTAGCGCATCATCAAGATGATTTGCTTGAGACAAGAGTTATTAGGTTGATTCGCGGTACGGGTCCGCAAGGGCTAGTGAGTATGCAAGAAGATTCAAGTGAGTTGGCAATCTATCGCCCTCTGCTTGATTTTTCGCAAGGTGAAATTAAGAAATACGCAAAACATCACAAACTTAAATGGCTTGATGATCCCTCAAATCGAGATGAAAAAGTCTTGCGCAATTGGGTGAGAAAATCTTGGTTACCGGCCTTAGAAAAAAAACGTGTTGGCGGGATCAATTCTTTGGGGCGCTCCCTCGCACTTTTGGCGCAGTTTGTGGAAAACCACCAAGACGCTGCGTTAGTCGGGGAAAATGTAGAAAGTTTGGATAGAAGCTTGCTCTCTGCTGTGGGAGTCGCCAAAAAACAACAGATGATTGCTGGTTTTCTAAGACGAAAAAAAATCACCAACTATAGTCTTAACCAAATCAACGAAGTCATAAAACGCCTTAACACAAAGCGAAAGTATTTTCACTTTGTCGTCGCCAAAGTCGAGTGGCAAGTTGGTGATAAACTTGCTATATTAAAAGGATAATTGATTCTAACACCAATTTTTAGGAAGTGATCATGCGTTCAGTGCAAAAAACTCTTACCCTTTGGGTTCTCGGCGCCATATTAATTTTAATGGTTTTCCAGGTTTACCAGCAGTCTCAGCAGCAGTTTATCGATAAGTTTTCTTATTCGAAGTTTGTGGAAGCGCTCAAACAAGGAAAGGTAGCTTCGGTAAAATTTTATAAAAATAGCGATGAAGTCGAGGGCACGATAAAGCCTGAGTTCCAGAAAGAATTTAATGGCAGTCATTTTCGTATTGCTGGGAACGTTGGTGATGAGGGCTACAAGCTTGTGGTCTCGCACAACATAGTTCCTGATTACGAACATTCGGATTCGGGATCGTTAATTACCACTTTACTTTCCAGCATTTTGCCGATTGTTTTCGTGTTTTTTATCTTTTTGTTTATTATGCGCCAAATTCAGATTGGCGGCGGAAAGGCAATGAGCTTTGGAAAATCGCGCGCGCGTTTACTCACGGAAAACAAAAAGAGGGTGATGTTTAATGATGTGGCCGGTGTTGATGAGGCCAAGGCAGAATTGGAAGAAATTGTTTCGTTTTTAAAGGACCCTAAAAAATACACAAAACTTGGTGGGCGCATTCCTAAAGGTGTTTTATTAATTGGCCCTCCTGGAACCGGTAAAACTTTGTTAGGGCGTGCGGTCGCTGGCGAAGCGGGTGTACCGTTTTTTACAATTTCAGGTTCTGATTTTGTCGAGATGTTTGTTGGTGTTGGCGCGAGTCGTGTGCGTGATTTGTTTGAGCAAGGCAAGAAACACGCTCCGTGCGTAATTTTTATTGATGAGATCGATGCCGTGGGGCGCCATCGTGGAGCGGGTCTTGGCGGTGGGCATGATGAGCGCGAACAAACACTCAACCAGCTCTTAGTTGAAATGGACGGATTTGAAAGTAATGAAGGTGTAATTTTATTGGCGGCCACTAACCGACCTGATGTTCTTGATCCCGCGCTTCTACGCCCTGGCCGATTTGATCGCCGCGTGGTTGTAAATAAACCCGACCTTGCTGGTCGTCATAAAATTCTTATGGTTCATACCAAGAAGACGCCCCTATCAACAGATGTGGATTTAGAAAAAACAGCACGCGGAACCCCTGGGTTTTCGGGAGCCGATTTAGAAAATCTTGTGAACGAAGCAGCCTTAATCGCAGCTAGTGAAGATAAAAATAAACTCACTATGGGCGATTTTGAGAAAGCCAAAGATAAAATCATGATGGGAAGCGAAAGAAAATCCATGGTGATTAGTGAAGAGGATAAGCGCATTACGGCCTTTCACGAAGCTGGACATGCGCTCGTGGGAAAAAACTTGCCGGGTATTGACCCTATTCACAAGGTAACAATTATTCCGCGCGGAATGGCATTGGGCTTAACACAGACTCTTCCTGAAGAAGAGCGCTTAAATCTTTCGAAATCTAAAGCCATCAACATGATAGCTTTCTTGTTTGGTGGTCGTGCCGCTGAAGAGTTAATTTTTAGTGACTCCACAACTGGAGCCGGGAACGATATTGAACGTGCGACTGAGATTGCGCGTAAAATGGTTTGTGAGTGGGGGATGAGTGAAAAGCTTGGTCCCTTGGCATATGAAAAAAGAGATACCCCAGTGTTTTTAGGAATGAATTATTCAGGACAGAGCACGCGTGACTATTCGGATGCAAAAGCTCAAGATATCGATAAGGAAGTTTATGCGCTGGTCATGGGTGGTTACGAAAAAGCAAAAAATATTTTAGCCACTCATCGCGAAAAACTAAATACAATTGCTGAGGCGCTACTAGAATATGAAACTATTGATGGTGAAGAAGTCACAATGATTTGTAATGGAGCCTCTATCGATGCAGTTCGTGAGCGTCGTAAAAAAATATTTGAAGATTCCGCACGCGAGCAAAAAGCCGCGGCAGCGGTTGATGAAAAGGCTTCAGCATCCACCAGTAAATCGTCAGGAGGTCGTGATCCGGTCGGGACTCCCGGTGCCGTAACGGCATAGTAAGCTTTTGAACTACATCACTGAATTTTTCACCCAGCTTCGGCCTCTTGATTATGTTGACCTCTTATTGGTCTGGGTGGTCCTCTATCAAACTTTAATTTTAATGCGGCATACGGGTGCCGTTCAAGTTATTAGTGGGATAGGAATTTTAGCTTTCGGTTATATCATGAGCCGATGGCTTGATCTCTACAGCTTCAATTGGATATTAGAAAAGTTTTTCGAAAACATATTTTTGATTCTGGTGATTTTATTTCAAGGAGAGATTCGTCGCGCTTTAGCTCATCTGGCAAGTAATCCTCTTTTGCGAGAGACCGCCAGTATCGAAGAGTCTCATGTTGTGGAAGAGCTTTCTAAGGGGCTAACAATGATGGCTCAAAGAGGCTATGGAGCTCTCGTTGTTATTGAAAGAGATATTGAGCTTGATTACTTTTTAGAAATCGGCACCCGCGTTGATAGTATTATATCGGCTGAACTCCTTGCGAGTTTATTCCATCAATCGACACCTCTACATGATGGAGCCGTCATTGTACGACAGGGCCGCCTTGAATTTGCCGGTTGCTTTCTTCCCTTGAGCCGCAACCCGGCTCTCGATAAAAATTTGGGTACAAGACATAGAGCTGCGATTGGTTTGACGGAACAGACTGATGCAATTGTATTTGTGGTCAGCGAAGAGCAGAAAACCGTAGGTATGGTAAAGGGAGGGAGTTTTACCGCCAATCTGGATATAGCGCAAATTCGTAAAAATCTTTTTGATTTTTACGGTATGCGGGGACTGGATGCCTAGTGGAAAAAAAATTTAGAACTCTACAGAGCCTTATTTTGAAAAACTTTGGATTTAAGGTTGTCTCTTTTATTGCCGCTCTAGCGTTATGGAGTGGATTTGTTGGTCGTGGTGAATACATTTTAGATGTGGAAATAGGAATTAACTATCTTGTTCCAAGCAATTACTCTCTGCGCTCGTCCCCGAATTTTGTGAAGATAACTCTTAAAGGTCCTGAGATGGCCATGAAGAAATTCTCACGAAAGAGCCGCACGGTGGATGTAAATTTGACGGGAAAGACTCCCGGACACCACCAAGTTACCGTGACAAGGGAACTGTTAGATTTACCGCCGGGAATGCAGGTTTTATCAGTGCGGCCCGAAGTTTTGAATTTGGAAATGTTTTTGACCGAAGGAGAGTCTCGTGACCAATAGAAAAAATCGTTTATTTGGAACCGATGGTATTCGCGGTAGAGCTAATCAATTTCCGATGACTCCCGATATCGCCGTTAAGGTAGGTCAAGCAATTGGCTTGTGGTTGCGAAAAACTTCGGTTGCTGGTCATCGTCACAAAGTTGTAATCGGAAAAGATACCCGGCTCAGCGGGTACATGATCGAACAAGCATTAGGTTCGGGACTAAACTCTATGGGGGTTCATGTCCTCTTTGTGGGACCTCTACCGACTCCTGGAATTGGATTTTTAACGGCCAATATGCGAGCTGATGCTGGGATAGTGATTTCTGCAAGTCACAACCCCTTTCATGATAACGGCATTAAGATTTTTGGAAAAGATGGATTTAAACTCGGTGATCACATCGAAGACGAAATTGATAATTTAGTTTTTGAAACGGATTTAACAAAAGAGCTTCCGGCATCCGAGAGTATTGGGAGAAGTCGGCGTATTGAAGATAGTCAAGGACGGTACATCGTATTCACGAAGAGCACATTTCCTTTGCAGTACACGTTAGATGGTATGAGAATCGTTCTTGATTGTGCACATGGTGCGGCTTACAAGGTAGCGCCGGCGGTATTTGAAGAGTTGGGTGCAGAACTCATTACCCTTGGTAATGAACCCAATGGTTTAAATATTAATGATAAGTCAGGAGCTCTATTTCCGCAGAAAATTTGTGACGCGGTAAAAGCGTATCGTGCCGACGTTGGCATCAGTTTAGATGGTGATGGCGATCGTTTGATCATGGCAGATGAAAAGGGTCAGCTGGTGAACGGCGATCATATTTTAGCTGTGTGTGCAAGTAACCTGGCAGAGCAAAAAAAGCTTCCAGGAAATGCCATAGTCGCGACGCATATGAGTAATTTTGGTTTAACAGTCGCAATGGAAAAAATAGGTGTTAACGTTGTGCGTGCTGACGTTGGTGATAAATATGTTGTTAATGAAATGCGAAAAAATGGCTATATCTTGGGTGGAGAGCAAAGCGGTCATATTATTTTTCTTGAACATGCCACAACCGGTGATGGAATTATCGGTGCGCTGTCTGTCCTCGCGGTAATGAAACGTACAGGAAAACAACTCAGTGAACTTCATGCAATGATGCAAGATATGCCGCAGGTTTTAATCAACACGCGTGTAGGATTGAAAAAGCCACTTGACTCTTTAAGCGGTTATGGTGCCTTTATCAAAAAAATTGAGGAAAAGTTAAAGGGTAATGGGCGAATCTTTGTGCGGTATTCTGGAACAGAACCTGTGATCCGTGTTTTGGTGGAAGGCCCGGATAAGGTTGCAATTACGAAATACGCTGAAGAAACCGCCGAATTTTTACAAAAGCACTTAGCGGAATAATTTTTTATGCGACTTGCGACTACCGAACAAAGCCGACAAATTGAAGCAGTCACGCAGAGTGATTATGGTGTTGATTATGAGTTGTTAATGGAGTGTGCAGGTAGCGGCGCAGCTCGTGAAATTGATCAAGCCTATTTTCCAGAGCTAAAAAAAGGTGCAATTGCTATCGTCTGCGGACCGGGAAATAACGGTGGAGATGGTCTTGTCGTCGCCAGGCATTTACATTCGATGGGTTATCGAGACCTAACTGTTTATTTGGTGGCTGAAAAAGATAAGAGGTCAGAGTTATTTCAAAAGCAATTTCAGCGCGCAGAACTCATTGGGATCAGACTTGTGGATTTAATTGAAAGTCCTGAGAAGACCGATCAACTTCATGGTGCAAAAATTGTGATTGATGGAATTTTTGGAATTGGACTTGCAAGAAAAATCGAAGATCCCTATGACTCCATTGTTAGTCTCATTAATCGCTTGAAAGTGCCCGTCGTTAGTTTGGATATTCCGTCTGGACTCGACGCTGACCGTGGATATGTTTTGGGAAATTCTGTACGTGCAAGTATGACGATTACCTTTGGTTTAGCAAAGCCCGGCTTTTTTGTCGGTGAGGGACCTCTTCACGTGGGTAGGCTTCGGGTTTTACCAATTGGCTTTCCGTACGAAGTTTTACGGAGGGTGGCTGTGACTCATTTTGGATTTCACGAAAGACTTGCGCGAAGGTACCTGCCTTCACGATCTGAGACCTCAAACAAATCTGATCATGGGCATCTAGTGGTGCTTGCGGGATCTGAAGGAAAATGGGGCGCCGGCATTCTATGCGCAACCGGAGCTTACCGTATGGGCGCGGGATATGTGACTTTTGCAAGTTTTGATAACCCCAAAGAGATCCTTAAAGATGTTCCAGAAGTTTATACAGCGAAAATTGAAGACGAAAAGATATTGGAAAATCCAAAAATTAAAGCCGTTGTGATTGGACCAGGTCTTGGGGTAAATCAAAAAACCAAGAAACTCTTATCTTATCTAGTGAAAAATCAGAAACGGTTTCCCTCTGTCGTTGTGGATGCGGATGCCCTGACAGTTTGCTCGCAAGAAAAACTTTTTCCGTTACCGAGTTCTTGGGTTATTACGCCGCATACGGGAGAATTGTCACGTATTATTGGAGTTGAATCGCGGACGATAGAAAGCGATCGTTATCGCTATGCACTTGAAGCAAGTAAGCTTACCGGATGTCACGTCCTCTTAAAGGGTTTTCGCAGTGTTTTGGCGCATAGAATGAGATGTATGGTCATTATGTCAGGAAACGCCGCTCTTGCAAAAGCTGGAACCGGCGATGTGCTTGCCGGAATGATCGGCGGTTTTTTGTCGCAGAATGTAGAACCCATTCAAGCCACGGCTACGGCGGCGTATATTCACGGAAGGCTTGCCGACGAGTGGGTGCGGTCGGGCAACGATCGTAGATCTTTACTGGCATCTGATCTTGGTGTTCACCTCCCTCAATTGATGGGGCGTATCGCCCGTGGTTCTATGTAATGAGAAAGTTAGATAGTAAAAAAGAATTTTCATTTTCAAATCCCACTGACTTTTCTAAGTGGATAAAAATATTTGCGAAAAATTTAGGGAATAAAGAACTTATTTTACTCAACGGTGATCTTGGTAGTGGTAAGACCTTTTTTATGACAAATTTATTGCAGGAGCTTGGCCAAGATGCCGCGGTGTCGCCGTCTTTTGCCATTCACAATCGCTATGAAACGAAAAATCTAAGCGTCGATCACCTTGATTTGTACCGATTAAAAAATCTTGAAGACTTGGAATCAACTGGGTTTTGGGACCTGTTTATGCAAGAAAGTGGTATTATCGCCGTGGAATGGGCCAATAAAATTGATGTCGATGATTTTATGGATTCATGGCCTATTTGGGAGATTGAAATTCAGATAACAAGTGGCCAAGCTCGAAAAATAATTGTAAAACGCTTTTTAGGCAGCAAGCATCGTTGATTTAGTGCAAATTTGCGTGGCGAAGGAACCCATCATTTCAAGTGACGAAGTGAGATCGATGTCCTTATTTGAAATTCCAATAAGATGACCTAGTAAAGTTTGTCCAGTAACCAGAGGATAGACCGTTGTCGCTTTGGGAATTTGCGAGTTATTCCAGGTAGCAAAAAATGCGTTATTGATCGCGTTGAGCGAGACTGGGCCATGAAATGGTTTTTTTGTGTCATGAGCGATTTTAAATATATTTGGACTATCGATGACGAGAGGCTGATTCGCGCCGCTGGCATCTGGGCTGCAGTTACTTGTCCAATGAGCGACAACGAGCTTTGTTCCGTCATAAGCGGCGAATAAACATTTGTCATATACCGTACTAATCTCTTTAAACACGTAGGCAATGACCTGTTCGAAATTTTTTGCGACCTCTATGCTGGGAGGAAAGGCATAAGAATTTAAATTAATGGCGGTACCAACTTTTGGAGCCGTTGCATTTTTTGCTGTGGCAGGAGGAATTGGTGGCTTTAAATTCATTATTGGTGGTGGCGGAGGGGTAGCTGGTTTTGGTGCTGACGGTGGGGGTGAGTTTTCAGGTCTAGCGAGTTCGAAACGGGCAACGGTTCCAGAAAAAGTAAGAGTCGGTGGAGCGGGAGGAACTTGCGGTTTGATTTCGGCAGGGGGTGGTGCTATCTCCGCTGCAGGCTTCACCTTTGTATCTCCATCTTTACTGAGAGAAAGATTTGAAAAATCAAATGAAAAACTATCTGCCGGCTGTTGAGTTGAAGCCGAGGCGTTTTGATGGCTTTTTGCCGGTCGGGGTGTAAGGCGTCCACTTTCAGGAATTACCTCGCTAAAATTTAACGAACTCAACGCCTGCTTTTTATCTTCTTGAGTTAAGGGGGGAGCCGGAATAGGAGGTGGAATTGGCGCACCTGTAATAGTGAAATTAGTTTTTTGTGTGACTTCCACACCCATGTCGCCCATATAGAATTTCCAAAGGCGTTCAAGCCCAGCTGCAGGGCATAGTATATAGTGAACGGGAAGAGAAATATTAATTGGTGTTGTGGGCGGTTGTACACAACCGACAAAAAGTACATTGTCCCAAATTTTTAAGGGTAATAGCCACTGGTTCCATTGATGTTCAATTTTCATGGCGTACCACAGTTCCGCCTCGTGAGAAGCGACAAAAAAACTCCTTCCCAACGACGCTAAATTATACTCTTGACGCGCCCACCGCAGGTAAGCGTCTTCATCGATGTTTTTTCGTAACATCAAGTGATAGGGAGTAGGGACGTCTGGTTTTTTGTCCTGACACCACCCCTGAATTTGCTCCAGGGAAATGCCAAGAGATTCTGCCCACTTGAAATTTGAATCCATACGAATACGTTTCGGTATATAGTCAGGAATCTTAAGAACTTAGTTGGTAAAAAGATGCGCCTTGTCATTAAGGTTTATGTGGTGTATAGCTACCTTTCCATGAACAAAACTAAGACTGTGATTTACTTAGATAATAACGCGACAACACCGCCCCACGAGCGTGTACTAGAGAAGACTTTTGAATGGCTCAAGCTTTGGGGAAACCCCAGTTCTATACACGGCCATGGTCGAGGTCCAAAAAACCTGATGCGAGAGGCGCGGCGAAAAATTTCGGAAATGATAGTTGCGAGTAACCCTTTGGAGGTCATTTTTACGAGTTGTGGTAGTGAATCTAACAACCTCGTTATTCGTGGTACCTTTGACTATTTTTACAAAACAAATCCGAAAAAAAATGTGTTAATTTGCAGTGCCATAGAGCATCCGAGTGTTATTAAAACGATGAAAGCTCTAGAGCCTAGAGGCGCCGAAGTTAAAATTATTCCGGTCAGCCGTTCTGGTGAAATTGATCTCGCGGTTTACGAGAACATGTTGAATGATAAAGTGGCACTCGTGTCTGTTATGAGCGCTAGTAACGAATCCGGAGTGATTTTTCCCATAAAAAAATTAGCAAAAATTGCGCGCCAGAAAGAAATTTTGTTTCATACGGATGCAGTTCAGGCTCTTGGAAAAATTCCATTGGGAGTCACTCACTGGGATGTCGATTTTGCATCATTTGCTGGTCATAAAGTTTATGCGCTTCGTGGTTGTGGTGTTGTTTATGCAAAACGCGGAACGATTTTAGAATCCCTAATTACAGGCGGGGGCCAGGAGCGGGGGCGGCGCTGTGGGACAGAGAATCTTTTAGCTATAGCAGCGCTTGCCGAAATGAGTGTGGAAGTAAAATCCGTTGAAGCGAAAAAAAATAAAATGGAAGCTCTGCGCGATTATATGGAAAACAGGATTCTCTCTGAAATATCAGACGTTGAAATCATTGCTCAAACAGCAAAAAGACTTCCTAATACATCGTGTTTGATTGTTAGTGGTGTTAGCGGTGAGACGTTACTTATGAATCTTGATTTGAAGAATTTTAGCGTTAGTACAGGGTCGGCGTGTTCAGCAGGAAACCCTGAGCCTAGCGCAGCGCTTTTAGCCATGGGAATTTCGCATGCCGAAGCGCAAAGTAGTTTGCGTTTAAGTCTTGGCTGGAATACGACAAAAGAAGAAATCGATTTGTTTGTTGATGCTTTAAAAGATGTTGTCGTACGCTTAAGAAAAATCGCCCAAATGCGAGAATTAGAAAATACTTTATGACAGATAACAAAACGAAAAGGGTTTTAGTGGCAATGAGCGGAGGAGTGGATAGCTCGGTAGCTGCAGCTCTTTTGGTAGATCAAGGCTATGAAGTGATTGGTGTTACCATGCAAGTTTGGGACTACTCTTCATGCGATGTCGAAGAAGGAATGGGAACATGTTGTTCCAGTATTGATGTCGATGATGCTCGGGCGGTGGCCGACAAATTGAATTTTCCGTTTTATGTTATCAATTGTGAAGATAAATTTTATGCCAAAGTTATTAAACCATTTCTCAATGACTATTTAAATGGCCGGACTCCAAGTCCCTGCGTGAATTGTAACACCCATTTAAAATTTGATCACTTGATTCAAAAAATGGAAGAACTTGAATGTGATTACCTGGCGACTGGACACTACGCTCAGGTTGAAAATGAAAAAATCACAACAAGCGTAGATGATTGGAAGGATCAAACTTATTTTCTTTTTACTATGCAGAAAAAACTTTTGCCGAAGATCATGTTTCCGGTTGGTCATTTGAAAAAAGACGAAGTGAGACGGATTGCCGAAGAGCGTGGCCTAGTCAATGCTCGTAAAAAAGACTCAACCGGAATTTGTTTTGTGGGCAATAAAGGTTACGCGAGTTTTGTAAGAGAGCATGTATCTCCCGATCAGCTTAGTGCGGGAGAGATTCGTGAATATCCTAGCAATCGCGTATTGGGTAAACATTCTGGAATCCATCAGTTTACTTACGGCCAAAGAAAGGGCATTGGCCTTGATCACCATGAAACGCTTTTTGTTTTAAAAATTGATCCTGACACCAAAACCGTCTGGGTTGGCGACGAGAAATATTTATTTTCAGAGAAGCTTGATGCGGAAAATGTAAATCTCATTGACGATATTTCTCCCGGAGAACGTATAAAAATAAAAATTCGTCATCATCATAAAGGAGCTTGGGCGAAAGTTTTTCCGACCGCCCGTGGCTTTAAAATCGAATTCGAAGAGGCTCAGCGCGCGGTCACTCCAGGCCAGGCGGCAGTCTTCTACCGAGATCAACAGCTTCTTGGTGGCGGATGGATCACCTAGAGCCAATATCGTTTTCCATAGTTAATTATGGCTGCAAGGTAAATACCTATGACGGTGGTCTTTTGGAGAGTCGTTTAAAAAAAGATGGGTTTAGTCCAAGTGATAAGCCTAGGGTTTATATCGTAAACACATGTGCAGTCACTGCAGAAGCGACCAAAGAAGCTATTCGTCAAGTACGGAAAATTAAAAAATTGAATCCTGATTCTATTGTCGCTGTCACTGGTTGCGGCGCACAAGTTGATACCGACAAGTATGCTGAACTCAAGGAAGCGGATTTGGTCGTAGCGAACTCACATAAAGGGAGGCTCGAAACCCTAGTTCGCCAGTTCTTAGCGGGGAAGCAGCTCGAAAAAACTCACAAAGATAATATTTTTAGGAAGCTTGATTTAGAAGAAGGTGGAGGACTTGAATCGAGTCACACCCGTTCTTTTTTAAAGATTCAAGACGGTTGTAATAGTTTTTGTACTTATTGCGTGATTCCGTTTGCGCGGGGGCGTAGTCGGTCTCTTTCAATTGACAGTCTCGTTGAGCGGGTCAATGAACTTCATTCACAAAATTTTCAGGAAGTCGTTTTAACCGGAATTCATATTGGTGACTACGAAGATAGTGGAAAAGTTCTGGAGGATTTGATTGAAAGCATTTTAATGCGTACAAACATGCCGCGAATTCGTTTAACAAGTTTAGAGCCAGTAGAAATAGGTGATCGTCTTCTCGAGCTCTTTAAAAACGAAAAAATGTGTAAGCATTTTCACATGAGCATTCAAAGCGCTCAAAATGCAGTTTTGAAAAACATGAAACGTAAATACGGGAGCGCAGAAGTTGAGTCAGCACTTACGAGTATCGCCAAAAAGGTTCCAGGTTCTTTTATTGGTATGGATGTCATTGTAGGTTTTCCTGGTGAGACTCCAGAGCAATATCAAGAGACAAAGTCGCGATTAGAGGGTCTGCCATGGACAAAAATCCATGTTTTTCCTTACAGTGAAAGACCCGGAACAAAAGCACTTACACTTCCTGATAAGGTGAGCGGAAGCGAGATTGCGAGGCGTTCTGCTGATTTGCGAGGTTTAAGTTTAGAGCGTTATGCCAAATGTGCGTTAGAGCAAATCGGTTCCATAAAAGATGTTTTAGTTTTAAAGGATGGATTGGCCTTGTCGCGCGACTTTTGGAAGGTCCAAATTCCCGGTTCTGTCGCGTCCGAATCACCAGAGATCAAAGTCAAAATCTCGGGTTATGATCACTCCAACTTTTCGGCGATAGAAGGGGCGCTGGTGGGAGTACAGGACTACTAATATGCTGCGGATGTTGCTTCGATTTTTTTGGCAGCAGCTTCAGCATTAGCTTTGTTCACAGCATTGTTCACTAATGTTTGTTCATAGTTCAATTTTGCTGCCCCAACTAATCGGGGGAGGTTAGAATAGCAAAAATCATAAATTTCAGCTCCCGTTGTTGGTAAACTTTCAGTAATTATTTGGCCCTTATAACTGACGTGGATCCAACCGGTGGACCAAGGCCTGTTCGGCGGTACACGAACTGTTATTTCTGTGTTTTTTCCTACACTAGTAATGAATTTGTGTGTGGTATCTAGTCGGGCTAGATTAATGAGAGAGTGTTTGGCTGTCGTACTTGGGCAAAATATTTAAAATCAATTCCAGGCTCGGCGATATACGCGCTATTGAGATTTTTAGCAATTATTGTTGATGTTAAAAGATTTCCAAGTCTTGGTCACTTGCTCAGCTATGGCGGCTTAATTAAGCATGAGAAATTAAGTGGCGGCCGCTCTTATGGAAAACGAAAGGTGGGCTAGGGAGGGAAATTGCTAGACATCAACATTTTGGCAACAAAAACTAGACAGGTCCCAAGGATTTTTTTCTAGATCAGTCTTTTGCGCTGAAGCTCGGCTTGAACATGCGGACTAAGTTCATACCGCAATAAAAACGCTTCCGGGAGTTTTGTCGCGCCATCCACATATCCGATGCAAAAATCAGAACCACATTTACAAAAAAACGGATTGATCATCTCTGTTTCTGTTGTTGGATAAAAGTAGCTGAGTTCTTCTCCCTCATGGATGTCTCGCCGTGCAATGCATTCTCTGCGGATCGTATCTACTTTAATATTGGGATCACAGCTATGGTTCAGTTTCGCAAGGACTGCGTCCTCAACCACGTGCCAGCCCCTGCCAATTTCGATAGTTTGGTAGGTTCTTTCTCTTTGAGGGGGTAAATCTATGAATGACAGAACGAGTTCATTTCGCCTTATAAAACGAGATGCGATTAACGAAGCTCCGCGAATTGATGTTGATGGTCTGCATAAAGGTATTTCTGTAATATTTTTAATGGTGATGTTTTTCATATATTAAAGTTACATGCAATAGCTGGTCCAAATTCAGATATCCTATAACTCTTTTAAAGGAATGGACTTAATAAAAATGACACCATTTTTCGCGGGGTAGAGTCATGTCGATTATTTGACATAAGGGACGTTTTTTATTCGTTGGCGATCGGAATTTTAAGAGTCGTGTTCTGCACAACATCGCTGGCAGTCGTGCGAACATAAACTGCGTTTACGACTGGAACAAAGGGAATTGTACCGTCAGCCTGTACCCGGGCTAAGAAGGCTCCTGTAGTACCGGGAAGAATCGAAAACGAGATTTGCGAGTTGCCGGATGCCGAGCATGTCGTTGCGAGTTCGTTTAATCGGAGGCAAATTTCCAAAACCGTGATTGGTAGATTATTTCCTCCCTGGTCAATGCTGAAGGTACCAGTTAGAGTTTGGGTGGAGATGTTTTTAAGGTCTATTTTTGCGTAACCATCTCCAAGACCTGGATTGTTGAGATTTGAGCGGACCATCCTAATTGTACCGTCAGCACTCGGTGTGATATACGTTAGCTGTGATCCATTTCCACCTACTCCGCCATTACATTCAGGCTCATTGGGATATGCCGTGCAAAAATTTCGACTCAACAAATTGGTGCCAGACTCAAATGAGTTGCCGCAACCCACAAGAAAAAGGCCTAAAGAAAGCGTACCAGCCCGTAGTGTTTTGAGACAGCCCTTCATCGATATTCTCCCCCCATTTATGTGGTGCGAACCTCATGCCGTGTTGGCTGGAAGATATTAGATTTCGCCGCCAACAATCCCGACACTTGTAAAATCAACAAATTGACTCGAAATTAAAAAGCTTATATATCCATCAATAAGTTGGGCGGAGGCCCTTGATGACCTTGAAAAACAGTATACCTTGCTCGGACCCCGGTCTATTAAGACAAGCTTTAACTCATAAGAGTTTTTTTGTTGAAAACCGTGGTGAATGTTCTGGAGACAATGAAAAATTAGAATTTCTTGGCGATGCGGTTTTGGATTTGGTGGTGAGCGACTTGCTCCTTAAAAGGTTTCCTTTGGAATCCGAAGGAGATCTTTCGCAGCGCCGCTCAGGTCTTGTAAATGAAACTATTTTAGCATGCCTCGGTAAAAAACTCGATATTGGTAGCCTTATTCGGTTGGGTAGAGGCGAGATGGCATCAGGCGGAGCCAGTAAACCACGTATTGTCGCATCGGCTTTCGAAGCGGTTGTGGGCGCAGTGTTTTTAAGTGAAGGTTATGCCCGAGCTTGTGAATTTGTGACTCCACTTATCGATGAAAAAATTGAGGAGTCAAAGAGTTTAGATTTAAATCCCGAAGACTTTAAGACTCGCTTTCAGGAATGGGTGCAAAAGAAATATAAAACGACACCTGTTTATGAAGTTATTTCTGAAGTCGGCCAAGATCACGAGAAAACGTTTTCAGTTGTAGTGAAAGTTTTAGGAGAAGTAAAAAGTGAAGGCGTGGGAAAAAGTAAAAAGTCCGCGGAGCAAGCAGCGGCTAAAAAGGCGTTGAGTGAGGTGGGGAATGAATAAGAATTACCGTGCGGGGTTTATTGGTATCGTGGGTTTTCCCAATGTTGGGAAGAGTACATTAGTAAACTGCTTGGTGGGAGAAAAAGTCTCGATTGTATCCGCCAAGCCGCAGACCACGCGCCAACGGGTTTTTGGAATTTTGTCGCGTCCTGAAGGTCAAATTATTTTTACGGACTTGCCAGGTTTAACGAGTAGGCCGGGAGAAATTAATTCCTTTATTCGCGGCGAGTTTTATCGGGGTTTATCTGATGCCGATGCCGTTTTGATCGTGGATGATATCACCGAAAAAGCCAGCGAAAAAATGGCGGAAGTTTTAACGAAAGAGAAAATCACTAAGCCGGTACTTGTCGTGATAAACAAAGTCGATTTGACGCCGGTTGAAAAACTTGTGGAGCGGGTAGTGTTTTGGGAACATTTAGGATTTAAAACCATGGGTTTTAGTGCGCTTAAGCCCAAAGATTTGCCGAGAGAATTTTTGATTAACGATTTGATAAGTATGCTACCGCAGGCAGGGGCTCCTCTCTATGACTCTGAGCTTTATACCACTCAGAATTTACGCGAGATAGTTCGTGAGATCATTCGTGAGAAATGTTTTGAGAGACTCCACAAAGAGATTCCTTACGGCCTAGCAGTAAAATGTTTGAAGTTTGAAGAACCTGTGGGAGATAAGGGAATCTATAAAATTTTTGCCGAGATTATTATCGAGAAAAACAATCATAAGCCGATTGTTATTGGCAAGGGTGGGCAGACTTTAAAGCAAATAGGGCAATTAGCTAGAGTCGAAATTGAAAAAGTTTTAGATAAGAAAGTATTTTTGGATTTGCACGTTCAAGTTCGTCCAGATTGGGCCCGTAGTCAGACGGCTTTAGAGGAGTTGGGTTATGTTAACGAGCACTGAAAGCGAAATTGGATTCTTAGGATCTAGAGAAAGAAAAAAAATTGCGATCGTTGGGCGCCCGAATGTTGGCAAATCAAGTTTATTCAATGTCTTTGTCGGTGGTAGACCCGCGCTCGTAAAAGATGAGCCCGGAGTTACTCGCGACATTAATCTTCGTACTGTAGATGTTTGGGGACGGACATTTGACTTGATCGATACCGGAGGTGTGACGGGAACAAAGGTTCCTTTCGCCGGCGAAGTTCGCGAACAAGTTTTGCGGATTTTGCCATTTGTTGATTTTATTTTGTTTGTCGTCGACGGCCGTGATGGCTTAGTTCCTGATGATAAAGATTTGCTGGTGGAAGTTAAAAAAACGCGAAAGCCTTTTCTTGTGTTAGTTAATAAAGTCGATAGTGAAAAGGACGAAGAAACTCGGTTGATGGATTTTTTAGAGCTAGGTGAGAACATGCAGGCCACGGCTTTTGAAAGTCGACGTGGCATTGATGAGGTTTGTGAGTGGATTATAGCGCAATTGAGCGAAGGTGGTGTCACCGAAATGCCACTCGAAAAGAAAATCGCCATTATTGGGCGTCCGAATGTAGGTAAAAGTTCTTTAATCAATTACCTGCTCAATGAAAATAGAATGCTGGTTTCAGATGTTGCTGGGACCACAGTCGATGCGATTGATTCCGAAATCGGATGGAAAGGTAAGAAATATACTTTTACGGATACGGCGGGTTTGAGACGAGGCGCACGGCGAGATACAGATGTCGAAGTTCTATCAGCATTTAAGTCTGAAGATGCTCTCGCTCGTGCTTCGATTGTAGTGTTAATGGTAGATGCTCTTCAGGGTTTGCAACAGCAAGAAGCGCGGCTCTTAGATTTGATCTTGTCGGAAAACAAAGCTGTTGTTGTAGCGATTAATAAATCCGATCTCGGAAAAAAGGAAATTGAAGATTTTCGTGAGAATTTACAAGAGCAGGTAGAGTCTCAACTTTATTTTCATGAGGGAATTCCGCGTGTTTTTATTTCTGCGAAAACAGGCCAGGGTCTAGATAAATTGTTTGAGACCATTGATGATCTTTGGAAAAAAATGCACTTGAAGATTTCGACCTCGGAAGTGAATGATTTCTTTGGTCATCTTGTGCGCCTGGTGCCACCACCAATTTATGGATCACGTTCGGTGAAGATGAATTACTTCACACAAACGCGGCAGGTACCACCGAGCTTCATTGCCTTCTGCAATTATCCCCAGGGAGTAAGCCCTTCCTATAGACGGTTTTTGTTGAAAGAGCTTCGTAAGAAATGGGATTTATATGGTGTCCCAGCGCGACTGTATATTTTAAAGAAGAAATAAGCTAGAAATTCACGCCAAGAATAAACAGCAACTGATACGGGTCACCATTGAGCGTGATACTAGGGTTTGTGCTCGCAGGGTTGCTGAAGGGAACGCTTTCGTCTGGCATACTGATCATCGTATAGCTTGCTTGTGCCCCGTAATACATTTTATTTCTCATTGCAGGAATTTCGATACCCCCGGCGATGGTAAATCCATTGGAAGTATCTTTTCCGTACCTTGAGCTTGATGCCGTCGTTGTAAAAGTACGATTGATTTGTGACATTCCAATACTGACATAGGGATTTAATTTGCCCAATCCCTTAGTAACCGCTTGCGGATTAATGTAGTACTTTAAAGCCACGGACACGTCGTTGACTTCGACATTCCCAGAAACAGGAGTTGATGTTGGTAGCGCAATGGTGTGGTCAGAAAGTGAAAAGCCCACCTGAAGTGCAAAACGTAAATCAAAAAAGTAGCTTAAAAATAAACCGAAGCTTGTGCCGCCACCAAAGTGGTCTTTTAAATCTTGAGTGAAGTTACGATACCCAGCATGAAATCCCATCGTAAACAATCTTCCAGTTTTAAAAAAATTGATATCGGCTTCTTCTTCAGCGGAGGACTCATAGTCAGAGTAATCGGCAAACGGGTCATAGGTGTCATCATTTTCCCATTGGGCCAAAGCCGGGGAGCTGATTCCAAATGAAAATAGAACAACAAATAAACAGGCAAAAAACTTGTGTATTTTAGATATTGTCAAAACTGCCCCCTTATCCTAATTATAGCAAGAGGGTGGCCACTTTCAAACCTGTCCTTTAAAAAATAAGCTGGAAATGTTGAGTTTGGTGCCTAGGTTGTTTGCAGTTGTCACAAGTTTTGACAGCAAGTTCGTGACGGCGGAATTTCATTTTGTTAAAAACTCGTCATGGCCATAACTTACGGGAAATCTGGGGTAAACATCGAAGCTGGCGATGCTCTAGTGTCTTGGTTACAAAAAACCGGTAAAAAATCTCCTCATCAGGACAAGATAGTTTCAGGAATTGGTGGTTTTGGCGCCCAGTTCTTATTTGATTTTCCAAAAATTAAAGATCCCATATTAGTTTCCTGTACCGACGGTGTTGGCACGAAAGTAAAACTAGCAAGCCATTTTGGAAGTTATCGCGGAGTTGGCCAAGACCTCGTCGCGATGTGTTTAAATGATATGATTTGTGAGGGAGCGAGCCCTTTATTTTTTTTAGATTACTACGCTTCGGGGAAGCTAAATCTAGACGCAGCTCGGGAATTTTTGCAAGGTGTGCGCGAAGCGTGTTTTGAGTGTAATTGTGCACTTATTGGTGGCGAGACCGCTGAGATGCCAGGTGTGTATGAAAAAAATGATTTTGACTGCGCGGGTTTCGCGGTCGGTGTGGTTGGTAAGAAGGAGACTTTAGGTGCCCATAGGGTCGAAGTTGGCGATGTTGTGGTTGGTGTTAGTAGTTCTGGCTTTCATAGTAACGGCTATTCTTTATTAAGGAGAGTGTTTGCCGACGATTTGGAAGAATGGAAAGATGTTTTACTAACGCCCACTGCACTGTACGTAAAACTTTTTGAGAAAATCAAGGGTAAGGTAAATGCGTTAGCTCATATCACTGGAAGTGGAATTGAAAATATTTTGCGTGTCTTGCCTGCCAACACTTGTATTGAACTTAGTGATTGGGAGTGGCCAGAGCCTTTTTTGGAGGTCCAACGACGCTCTGAAATGAGCGATAAAGAAATGTTAACGACAATAAATTGCGGGTTAGGCTTAGTGATTGTATGTAATAAAGAGAATGCGGGTTTTGTTAAGAAAGAAATTAAATCCGCCGGATTTAGATCTCTTGATTTAGGTATCGTTGAAAAGGGTAAAGAAAAGGGAGAGGCTTATTTCCTCAATCGATGGAAGTAAACGCTGGGCCGTTTTTATTTCGGGGCAAGGTTCTAATTTTAGAGCTTTAAGTCAGAGCCCGCATTTAGCAAAAATCGTTCTTGTATTGAGTTCCTCGATAAATTCACCGGGAATTTTATTTGCGCGTCGCTATGGAATCCCATGTAAAATTTTGGAAAAACCAATTGATTGGAAGTTTGTCCATTCGATTTTGCTTGAGGACCATGTTGATTCTATTTTTTTGCTTGGATTTATGCGTATTTTACCAAGTGAATTTGTAAATTTATGGGAGAAAAGGATGCTTAATCTGCATCCGAGTTTATTGCCGGATTACCCTGGTCTAAAAAGTATCGAAAGAGCTTTTGAGGCCAGAGATAATATTGGAGTGACGGTGCATGAAGTCACTGCAGAAATGGATGCGGGGCCGATAGTTTTGCAGAGAATTGCAGTGGACAAAGAGAGCGTACAACGTTTTAATCTTAGTGACGTTGAATTTATGACGCACGTGCGTGAACAAGAGTTAATCTGCGAGGGAATTTTTCGGTGGACAAGCGTAAAGATATAATCATTGTTTCCGCCTACGGGCGTGGAAATTGGTTAGCGACGGAACTGGCGACTAAAGATTTTTCCGTTGGCCTTGTGGATGTCACGACTTCTATGGGGCGTTGGGCTCCAGACGATTGGGAAAGCCCTTTTGGATATTTTGCTATTGAAGGTCTGGATTCCATTCAAACAGCGCGTTTGACCGAAGATGCCCCGCAAGAGCGTGTTGATCAAGGCTTTTGTGTATGGTTGGGAAACGGGCTAATCGAATCTAAAGGACCGATGTTTACCCACCAGATTCAGCAATCAGGCATGTCGGCAGATGTTCAAACCTACTTAGCCGCGGGATCACGAAAAGTTGTTGCCATCGATCCCAAGTTAGCAGGTTGGTTGCGCCAACAGAGTTTTTCAGAAAACTGGCTGGCACAGTTGAGTCATAATTTAAGCTCCAATATATCTTGTGAGAGCACCGAGAGTTTAGATTTTGGTGCCCCTTTGCCGGTCTTAGCTGATCACTACTTGCGCCGAGTATCGCGAGATAGTTTAAATAAATCCTTAGAATGGTGTCAAAAAAATGGCGTGAGTGTTTTTTCGGGCGCAAAAGTGAACGACGTTTATTTGGAAGGAAGAAGTTTTGGTGGCGTTGAACTGACTTGGGAAAAGTCGGGAGTCGCGCAGGGCAGGTATTTGATTTGGGCATTGACTTCAGAAGAAACGCAGAGACTTCCGGATTCGGTTCATAGGCTCATGTTTCCACGTGGGTTTATTGACAGCGAATGGTCATGGACACGGTTTCGTTTTAATCTGAAAACGGAATACTTTTTTAATAATTTGCCGCCGCATTTAGTGATTATAGAAGATCTATTTTTGCCCTGGTCGGGCACCAACACCTTGATTTTGCAAAAAGGGGTCTCGATGGGTCTTGTGGACGTTTGGTTAAAAATTCCATCGAGCCAAAGATTTTTGAAACCTTATTTGCAAAAGCTTTCCGATAATATCTTGGATATTTTGCAGCGTCGAATGACGGGCGCCGAAGTGAGTTTAGAAAATTTTCCGCAAGACTACTACTATGACTATAGCGAAATGGGAGCAAATCCATTTCCGGTTTATGGCGAGACGCAAATTGATAGTCTCTATCCTGCAAAAATCAAAAATGTTTTCTTTGATGGTCCTGAGCAATGGATGAGCCTTGATTGGGCAGGACAATTTAGATCGCAGGAGAAAATTCGCGATGAAATAGTGGAGTTTCGCGAGAAAGAATTAAGGAATACGAAATGATCGAACGTTACACGCGTGCGGAAATGGGCGATATTTGGACGTCTGAAAACCGTTTTGAAAAAATGTTGAGGGTTGAAATTGCCGTTGCCGAGATCCAAGCGGGAATGGGAATTATACCTGCAGAAGCAGCGGCTGAGATTAAGAAAAAAGCCAAATTTAGTTTAAAAAGAATTTACGAGATTGAGAGAAAAACAAAGCATGATGTGATTGCGTTTGTTTCGAATGTTGCCGAGAATGTAGGAAAATTTGGCGCCTTTGTACACTATGGAATGACGAGTTCTGATGTTCTAGATACGGCTTTAAGCTTACAAATTCTCGATGCAGAAAAAGTCTTGTTAAAGTCGGCGCAGAAATTACGCGCCTCTTTGCTGAAGTCCGGAAAAAAATATAAGACGACACTCTGCGCAGGGCGTACTCACGGTATCCATGCGGAGCCGACTAGCTTTGGCTTGAAGCTTTTAGGTTTTGTCGCGGAACTAGATAGAAATATTTTACGACTAAAAAGTGCATTTGCGAATGCCGCTATTGTTAAACTTAGTGGGGCGGTGGGAACTTATTCTGGACAACCCAGTGAGGTTGAGGAAGAAGTGGCAAAGATTTTAGGGTTGAAGGCAGAAACCGTTGCCACCCAGGTAATTCCTCGGGATCGCCATGCTGAGTTATTTACAAGTTTAGCTCTATTAGGTGGAGGAATCGAAAGGCTTGCTGTTGAGCTTCGTCATTTGCAGCGCACCGAAGTCGGTGAAGTGATCGAAGGGTTTGCAAAAGGCCAAAAGGGGTCAAGTGCTATGCCACATAAACGCAACCCTATTAGTGGTGAGAATTTGACTGGGATTGCGCGACTGCTACGTGGGTATGCCATGGCAGCGCTTGAAAACGTAGCTCTTTGGCATGAGCGAGATATTTCTCATTCGTCGGTGGAGCGAGTCATCTTTCCGGACGCTTTTATTGTGACTGACTATGCACTAGATAGACTCGCCGGTGTCATTGACGCCTTGGAGGTTAACGAGGAACGCATGTTTGCGAATATGGACTTATCTGCGGGGCAACTTTTTAGCTCTCATCTTTTGCTTCATTTGGTGATGGCGGGCTTGAGTCGGGAAGATGCATATCAACTGGTGCAATCAGCAAGTCATAGTTTGAAAAAAGGCGAACACTTGCGTGATAAGGTAGCGAGTCAGAAGAAAATTACAAAGTACTTAACAAAGAAATCAATTTTTGAGATATTCTCTGGCAGATCTCACAAAAAAGCGATTGATGGACAAGTCAAAAGGGTATTACGGGAGCTTGGCTCCAAGGACTAGAGCGTGAGCTATCAAAAAGGATCTCTTCTCTACGAAGGCAAAGGTAAAAAAGTTTATTCTATTTCGGGCGACTCAAATCTTTTGTATTTAGAATTCAAAGATCAATTAACGGCATTCAATGCGCAAAAGAAAGGTGAGTTCCAGCAAAAAGGTGAGCTTAACCGTGATATCGCGAGTCTTATCTTTCGACACCTGGCCAAGAAAAATATTCCAATTCATTGGGTTGCTGATGTCGGTGCCAAGGATATGGTTGTTAAGAAACTTAAGATGATTCCTTTAGAGGTCGTTGTTCGTAACGTGATCGCCGGATCCCTAGCGAAAAAATTGGGAAGAGAAGAGGGCGAAAGACTGCAAGAAGCAGTTATCGAGTTTTTTTATAAAGACGATGCTCTCGGCGATCCATTCATTAACGATCATCATGCCCTGATGCTGAAAGCTGTTGAAAAGGTTAAAGAGCTTGATGATTTGCGCTGGCTCGGAAATATGGTGAATGAGTGCCTGAAACAGTTTTTTGCTGAGATCAATATTGATCTTGTTGATTTTAAGCTAGAATTTGGCATCAGCATCGGGGGCCAGATGACCTTAGGAGATGAAATTACTCCCGATAGTTGCCGACTGTGGGATCGAACCACGGGTGAGAAGCTTGATAAAGACCGTTTTCGCCGTGATTTGGGGAAAGTTAAAGAAAGTTATCAGGAAGTTTTTGATCGCATTAAGAACTATTGGGGAGGAAAAATATGATCGTCGGCGTAAAAATTATGCCACTCAAAGAAATTTTGGATTCCCAAGGCCGGGCTGTAGAAAAACTTTTTGATCAGCATGGTAAAAAAGTAAATCAAGTCAGAGTTGGTAGGTATGTAGAACTTGATTTGCCGGCGAATAGCCAAGAACAGGCATTTGCGCAGGCTAAGGAGCTGGCGCAGTTTGTACTCTGTAACCCTTTAGTTGAAAATTTTGAGATAGAGATTAAATGAAGAAATTAGGTATCGTTAGATTTCCAGGAACTAATTGCGATCGCGACACCTGGAAGGCGGGTGAAGCCGGCGGCTTTGTCCCAGAATGGCTATTTCATGCCCACCATTTTCATTGGAAAGGTTATGAGGCAATAGTAATTCCCGGAGGATTTAGCTACGGCGACTATTTACGTGCGGGAGCGCTAGCAGCCAGAAGTCCAGTGATGGAGGATGTTAGGGGGGCTGCAAAGGCAGGGGTCCCGGTACTTGGCATTTGCAATGGATTTCAGATTCTTTGTGAGTCGGGATTATTGCCAGGTGCATTGGTAAAAAATGAAAACCTTCGTTTTATCGATGATTGGGTAGAGTTGAAGTTGATAAACAAATCAGATGCGTGGGCTTCTCACTATAATTCTGGCGACAAAATTAAACTACCCATCGCTCATGGGATGGGTAGGTACTACTTGGAAGAGGATCAAATCAAAAAACTTTTTGATACTGATCTGGTATGGTGGACTTATACAAAAAATCCCAATGGTGCTCTTCACGATATCGCAGGGATAAAAAATGAAAGTGGAAATGTTGCGGCGTTGATGCCACATCCCGAACGGGCGATGAGGGAATGGATGGGTGGAAGTGATGGTTCATGGTTTTTTAAGGGTCCCGAGAAAAACTTATGATCGATTTAAATAAAAAATTAAAACAATATAGAATTTCTCGTTCCGAATATGAGCGGATTTGTAAACTTCTAGACCGCGAGCCAAAAGGTGTTGAGTGGGCCCTCTTTTCGGCTTTGTGGAGCGAACACTGCTCTTATAAGAGTTCTAGAAAACACTTAAAAAACATTTATCGAGATGCGCCGCAAGTTTTAGAGTCCTTTGGTGAGAATGCTGGGATTATTGACTTGGGAGAAGACGAAAAATTGGCTTTCAAAATGGAAAGTCACAATCACCCTAGTTTTATAGAACCCTTTCAAGGTGCCGCAACGGGTGTTGGTGGAATTTTACGTGACATTTTTACCATGGGCGCGCGACCAATCGCACTAGCAAATTATTTGTGTTTTGGCGAGCCTAAAGCAAGCCGCATGACAAGTTTAGTTGATGGCGTAGTTCTTGGAATTGGTTCTTACGGAAATTGCGTGGGTGTTCCAACTATTACGGGACAAACAGAATTTCACTCAAGTTACAACAATAATATTTTAGTCAACGCCATGGCTGTTGGTTATTTTGGTCCAAAGGACCCAATTTGTATATCGCGCGCCAAGGGTATTGGAAACTGGGTTGTATATGTTGGTGCAAAGACAGGGCGAGATGGAGTTCATGGCGCGAGTATGGCCTCCGAGTCTTTTGATGAGAATTCGGCTAGCAAAAGACCCACGGTTCAAATTGGCGATCCATTTTTCGAAAAGCTTTTGATTGAATCGTGTTTAGAAGTGATGAAAAAAGATTTGGTAGTAGCGATTCAAGATATGGGCGCAGCGGGACTGACATCTTCAAGTTTTGAAATGGCGTCTAAGGGGCAGGTAGGAATGAAATTACATTTGGACCAGGTTCCACTTCGCGATAGCTCAGTTGGTCCAGAAGAAATATTGCTTTCTGAGAGTCAGGAGCGAATGCTCCTCATTTGCGAACCGGGCAAATTTGAAGCACTGAAGAACGAATTTGATATCTGGGGGCTCGATGCGACCAAAATAGGGGATATTATTTCTGATAAGAAAATGAAACTGTATTGGAAGGATGAGTTGTTGGCAGATATCGATCCCGATTTGCTAGTCGATAATGCTCCCATTTATGAGCGGCCCTATAGAGACTGGAAAGCAACTAATCGGGTTGTTATTGCCCCAAAACAGAACGGGCCCTTACATGAAAACTCTAAAGTATTACTTGAACTTTTGAGTGATGTGCGAGGATGTTCGCGTTCGTGGATTTATCGTCAATATGATCAACATGTCGGTACCAGAACCGAGAGGGAAAGTAAGGATAGTATTGCCGTTCAGAGACTAGATCATACACAAAGACGTATGGGTATGGCTTTGGGGTGTCGTCCGCATGTCATGCGTTTTGATGCCTATGTTGGTGGAATTGACGCGATTGCTTATCCCGCAATTGAACTTGCGCTCAAGGGATTTAGAACGCTTGCCGTCACCGATTGTTTGAATTTTGGAAATCCTGAGAACCCAGACATCATGAGTGAGTTCGTTGCTTCGCTTGGTGGAATGAGTAAAATGTGCGAAGCGATTACAGCGCCGATTATTTCGGGAAACGTAAGTTTTTACAACGAAACCCAAGGGCAAAATATTACGAGTACTCCGAGTACGGGACTCATTGGTTTAAGAAGTGACGATCTGCCCCTTGCAACGGATTATTTTGTAAATGCTGGTGAGAGTGTCTTTGTTGTCACGCTACCGCAAGTTTATTTTGAGGGTTTAGTTGTAGAGAGAGAGAGAGCACCGCTAGGTAGTGGAGAGCTAGAAATTCCTGACATTGCAAAATTTATTGGGTTCCTCTACAAAAATTCAAATCTATTTAGCTCGTCGCGAATTGTTGGCAAATTTGGTTTAGGTTATGCTCTTGGTAAAATGGCGCTTCACGGCGTGGGAATGACAGGCGAAGTGACTTCCGATGTCGTCAATGGAATGTTCAACGAAACATTGTATCAAGTCCTTGTTTCCGTGAAATCAGACGGTGTTGACCAACTGACAAAGGTCGCGAAGGAAAATAAATATAGCTTGGACTTCTTGGGTATAACTGGCGGTGCGCGTTTGACTCTCGAGGGAGTTTTAGATCTTAAATGTTCTGATATTGAGAGGTCTTATAATTCGGGGTGGAGAAAGTCTTTTGAAACACTGGCATGACGAATGTGCAATCTTTGGAATATGGGAAAATGAGGAAGCAAGTCGCCTTGTATATTTAGGGCTGTACGCACAACAACATCGAGGACAGGAATCTGCTGGGATTGTTTCACTCAAAGAAGATGGAAGGCATGTTCATCATAAGGGGTTAGGGTTAGTTGCTGATGTGTTTGATGAGGCGGGTCTTGATCGTTTAAAGGGAAAAACAGCAATAGGGCATACCCGTTACTCCACAACGGGAAGTAATTTACTTAGTAACGCGCAGCCTTTGACGGCGCAGCTTATGAGTGGTCCAATTGCACTCGCACATAATGGAAATATCGTAAATGCGGAAGTTCTGCGCGAGGACCTAAAAAATAAAGGTTCAATCTTTCAGGGAACAAACGACACAGAGTGCTTACTGCATTTATTGGCGCGACATCCAAGTAATGACATCGTTAAATGTTTGCAAGAAAGCTTACCGATGCTCGAAGGTGCTTACAGTTTTGTGTTGTTAACTCACGAAAGAATGCTGGTCGCTCGTGACCCTCAGGGATTTAGGCCTTTGGTGCTTGGGCGACTTGGAAAGTCTCCGGTTGTTGCCTCTGAAACCTGCGCCTTTGATTTGATAGGCGCAAAATACGAGCGCGAAATTAACCCAGGAGAAATTTTTTGGGTGGATAGTTCGGGCGAGTACTCTGTGACCTCTGGCGAAGCAAAAAAGAATTTATCACAGTGCGTATTTGAACATGTTTATTTTGCACGTCCTGATAGTTTAGTTTTTGGAAAAAGTGTTTATGAATCAAGAAAACAATTAGGAGCAGAACTTGCCAAAGAGCATCCCGTAAAAGCGGATGTTGTAATCCCTGTTCCTGATAGTGGCGTCGCTGCGGCGCTAGGGTATTCGCAAGAAAGTGGAATTCCCTTTGATATGGGAATTATTCGCAATCATTATATTCGTCGAACTTTTATTGAGCCTCAACAAAATATTCGAAGTCTTGGGGTGAAAATTAAATTAAATCCACAAGTGGCGGTGTTAAAAGGTAAGAGTGTCATTGTTGTTGATGATTCTTTGGTTCGTGGAACCACATCGGCAAAGATTATTTCTCTCATTCGTGCCGCGGGAGCAAAAGAAGTTCATGTGAGAATTGCGTCTCCTCCGACAACGGGACCTTGTTACTACGGCGTTGATACTCCAAAAAAAGAAGAATTGATCGCTGCCAATAAATCCATTGAAGAAATTAAAAAATTTATTGGTGCCGATACTCTGGGGTACCTGTCAACCGATGGATTATTTAAAGCTGTGAAATCAAATTCAAGTAAGTATTGCGCAGCTTGTTTCGATGGAAAATATCCTACGAAGATTTATTGAACCAACTTATTTTGCCGTATTTCTTTAAGTACTTGCGGATAAATTGGTCGAACGCCATCGACTCCATAGGGAATTTTATAGGGCTAAAATCTACCCTGGATACTGAATCCGGGAGTATCAGCGGGAGATTTTTTTAGGTACTGAGGGTTAGTTCATTTAATGTGTCCCGGACTTGTTCAAGCTCATTGGCACGTTTGTGGTTTGAATATAAGAATGAGAATTCTGAGAGCTGGGAATGAGAATGGCACTGACAACTTAGGACTTAGAACCGAGAACCAA
>FRDC01004254.1_pt1 | contig 29327 bp, 52 predicted proteins | sample 1106171 | NCBI WGS metagenome assembly FRDC01 (sample SAMEA3930566, study PRJEB13176) | freshwater metagenome | biome: Drinking water system; feature: drinking water; material: water | place: Singapore | collected 2014-12-20 | reverse complement strand
CGCGACGGACACGGCAAGGAGGCCGGGACAGATGAAGATCAATTTCTCGCCAGTTTATGCGATTAGCAGCATGACCGGCCAGCCCGATCCAACGCTCATGCTTGACATCAATGTCGAGATCACTGACGCGCCGGCTCTAACCGGCACGCCGAAACAAATCGCCTACGCCAATAGCATCCGGGATGGAGCCATCCGGGATATGTGCGCCTCAGCTATTCGCCGCGCCGGGGTAAAGCCGGGGAGCGTGGAAAAGCTCAGTGAACAAGTCGCCCCGATCGCCGCCAGGCTGACTGATATTACCTCCGCAAAAGCATGGATCGAGACCAACGGGGGGCGCAAGAGCCTGATTACGATCCAGGCTTTGCTGAAACAGTAGGGATAAGCCGGTCGATGACCCCCACTCTCCTCCGCCACTGCGTTGAGGTATATGACCGCGAGGCTGGCATATCCGGTCTCGCGGCGGCGCTCGATATCGACCGGCGCCGGTTGCAGCGCTGGTGCGCCGGCACGCTGTCGATCCCGGCATGGGTCGCCGTCGAGATACCGGCGGTCCTGGCGCGGCGCGCTACAGAGCTGCGCGAGGCGACCGCCGCGCTGCGCAACAACGCCGCCGAGTGCGAGCGCCTGGCTCGGGAGTTGTCGCTGGCCTCAAAAAAACCCGCACCGGCCGCACCCCCCCCTCTTGATTACCGCAGATAGTGCGGCTATATTGAGTCCTGTCGGCGCGGCACGGGCCGCGACGGACACGGCAAGGAGGCCGGGACAGATGGCAGACTACATCCGCAACCCGATTACGATGCGCCAGACCGACAACGGGTTTACCGTTAGGCAGGACGGCAATGTGGTGAACGTCAACGGCCACACAGCGTCCCTCACTTTGGCCAAGGACATCCTGGCCGATCCCCGGCATAGCTTCCGGAAATTCCTCGGCCCGGTGATGGCTCGGCTAACCAGCGGCGAGATCGTCGCTATAGTCTCGTACCAGGCATGGCACGATAAACCGGTCAACCGCATTTTATTGACCCGCGAGCAATACGAGGCGGGCGCTGGCGAGCGCGCTCGGTGGGCGACATGGGTCGCGGAATGCCGCGCCGCCGAGAAATCCCGGAAAGCGGCCGAGCGCCAATTTGATCGCGGCATGAACGAGGGCGGCGAGGGGTACAACCCCTATCGCCACGGCAGCCGGCGGACCTATCGCTAACCCAAGGAGAATGACATGACCAAGCAGCAAATCCGCGATTTTTGCGACAGATACGAAACCTCAAACGAGATCGGCGCTGAAATCCTCAATCTCGCCCGCGACGACGACGACGCCGCGCGCATCTGGGCCGAGCCGACGCAGGAGGAATGTCGGGTTATAATCGGCCGGGCATTTGGGAAATCAGACAAGGAAACGCTGTTTTGGGGCGGATCGCGACTAACCCTACGCGATTCAATCCGTGATCCGCTGTGGGCTTCCGCGTCCGACGACCCCGACGCGCACTATGCCGTACTCGTGCTCAACGAGTACGGCCGCGAGATCGAGGTTGGAGCTGCCATAAATATTATGGACGACGACATCCGCGAGGAGCTGCATAGCGAGATCGCGCCGTGCAGCCCGGTCAATTTTTTCCGCGCCTACTGCGTAAAGCACCGTGAGCGGCACGGAGAGGATTTTGAGCCGAACAAAATGAACCCGGTTTGGTGATGAGCCTCCGCCCCTTGACCGGGGCGGTACCTCAGGGCTGAATTTCGCAGCGTGCTCTTTTTGTGCCGGATTTCCCGGAGATTGTCAAGCGGTTTTTCACAGGCGGAAATGAGCGGCGAGCGCGCCGAGTGTTCCGACCAGGATTCCTTTGGCGGTTTCCTCCCGCAGCGGCCGACCATTCCAGCCCTCGCGCAGCGCCCATTCGCGCAGCGTCATTTCTTCGCCAAGGACATTCCAGGCGCATTCCCAGCACGGTTCGCCCATCCTGCCGAGCGCTCGCAGTGCGAGGTCTCGCGCCTCTCTGGCGCGCAGAACCCTCTCCGACATGCTGCCTGACCCGCATCTGATCTCGTTATGCCAATCCGTCGCCCGGACGCCGCCGGTTGCGGCAACCCGGTAGTGCCGTTGGAACAACTCGCCTGCATCGCGCATTGAGGCGGTGATATCCCGGCGAGCCAGCATCCGATCGAGCATGCCGGTGACGCGGTACGGCTGCCCGTACTCGCCGCGGCTGTCCGCGACCGGGCCATCCACCAGGTGAATGCTATTATGCCGCTGGCGCTCCGGCGTCGGGCCGTGCCGCGCGATGGCCGCGGCCGGCGCGCGTTTGCCCTTCTTTTTCGACACGTGCTCGCTCTCCGCGTGACAGGCTCGCGCGTTCATGCGCCGTCGTCGGGTTCCGGCGGGTGCGGTTTCGACAACAAGCCGAGATCAACCGCCTTCATGCGACGCCAGCAGCAAGAACCGTCTGTGTCTGAGCAGGTAGCAATACCGCCCGAATGGCACCCGATAATTCCCGGCAGGGTGGCGTGGTAGCGGACGAGTGCGTGGCGCAGCCCGACATCTGCATGGTGCTAATCCCCACGCAGGGTGGCGTGGTAGCGGACGAGTGCGTGGCGCAGCTGTTCGACTTCATCCGCCAGCGCGATTGCGATCTGGTGCAGGCCGAACAGCGTCATGCTGCCGTCGCGCGGCCATCCGGCGACAAGGGCGCGCGCGTCATCGACACCGACCGGTGCGGCACCGGGAAGCTCGTCCGCTGGGTCTGGCGCTGGCGCTGCGATGCCCTGGCGCGTCGGATCGACGGTGCCGCGGTTGGGTGCCATCAGAAACCCTCTCCGCTGCCCCGTGGCGCGTTTTGCGGCTCCGGGTACTGCGGAATAGCCTCCGCCGCCTTCCGGCCACTCACGGGCGCCCCTGAGCCGACTGTGTGGCCTTCCTCCACCCACACGTCCCCGACGCAGGCGCCGCAGACCGCGGTTCCGCCCTGGCGGCGGCAGACACGGCCGGGCCAGAGGTGGTGGTTGTAGGCCAACAGACAGGCGGCAGTCTGGTCGACGAGCACCGGCCTTTGCGCATGATCGCCGGCTGTTTCGCCAGCATTTCCGCCGCTTATGGGTAGTCGACAAGACCCCATGATCACCATCTCATGCAGGCTCGCGGCGGTGGGCTTCATCCCGCATTCACCGCATCACGCAGCGCCTTGCTCGGCGTTAGCTTCACGGCCCGGCGCGCCGGGATATCGACGGGTTCGCCGGTTTTGGGGTTTCGCCCCTTGCGTGCCCTGCGTTCAACAACAACGAATGTGCCGAAACCGGGGATGCGGACATCCTCGCCATCGGTTAGCGCCTTCGCGATCGTCGTGAACAAGCGATCCGACGCCCGCTCCGTTTTCGCTTTCGACAGACCAATGCTGGAATCAGAGGCCGCGTCGATCAAATCCTGTTTGTTCATGTTCGTTTCCTCACTTCGTCGGTGACGCGGCGGTAAGCAACAGCGCGACGGCAAGAACAGGTCGTTTCATTTAATTGCTCTCCATTATGGGCTAACCGGGCAGATGCTCGGATGTCCGGTGTACCTCAAGGCGCTTGCCGAGTTTCCACGGATCGTATTCAAGCCGCGTTTCATCAAACCATACATCGCCGGGCGGCTGCCCGTTCTCGTCTGGCGGCGGTTGGAGCGGATACCGATTGCAGCCCGTGATGAAGTCGGCGCGGCCGGTAATCACTCCCGTCACGCCGGTTACGATGTCTTGCACATACTCGCCGCAGCTAAACTTGAACGACACGGTTACTTCCTCTCTGTTTCTGAAGTACAAATCCATCCCCGGCAGAGCACCAAGTTCTTGCAGCGCCAGGAACCGTGAAAACAACTCGCGCATCAGATCGCCATGCGGTCTCGCTGTGAGTTCGGCGCCGTTGGGTAGCGTATCGAGCCGCCGACGGAACACGATCCCGTCATGGAACGCCGGCAGATGCTCGTCGTGGTACAGCGCCGGAGACAGCCGCCCGGACGGCGTGCGGTGAACGACGAAGATCAGGGGTTTAGGCGATTTCATAGGTTGCCTGTTGCCAGCGGTATTTCACCATGACATCCCCCGGTTTACCGATTTGATCGTGATAGCGAGACTTCGCCACCCGGATCAGCGTTTCATCATCGTTTTTGCGATGCACGACGATCCCGACATCCGCCTTGTTGTACCAGTGTGACGAGTCGGAAATGTCATACAGGCTGGGTATCGGATACTTTCCGTCCTGCTCGCGCCGCAGTTTCGCCGGGTGCGCCACAATGATCACGTGCGCCTCGTACTTCCTGGCAAAGGCTTTGAAGTCGCGCAGCGCTGTCCCGACATATTCGGGCAGCGAGACGCCGTTCGGGTGATCGTGCTCAAGTTCATTCCATGGATCGAGAACGAACAAGCGGGTTCCATATCGGAGAGCCGATGCCGCGAACCGCTCCATCACCCATGCGAGCGTCGGGTAACTATCGTCATGCGGCACGACGAAGCTGAAATGCTCGTCTATCCAATCGTCGGCTCGCTCCAAAGTCTCGGCGTCGAGTGAAACGGCGAGCCCGCCGCCGAACCAGGTCCGCAGCATCCGGCGATGGTCGAGAGTCGGGTTCTGCTCGAATGCTGCAAAGCACACCGGCCATTTGTGGCGCAGCGCCATACGGCAGGCGAGGTCGCCGACGAACGAGCTTTTGCCGTGAGACGGAATGCCGGTCACGATGGCCAGGTCGCCGACGCGGAGGTTGTAGTGTTCGTGCAGACCCGGAAACCCGCTGTCATGCGGTACGGCTTCCGGTACTGGCGGGATATCGCGCATCCGGTAGACATTGCCGACCAGCCATTGAGCTCGGCTGAGGGTTTCGACCACGCCGCGCTGTCCGTACCGCTGCAATGCGTCATTGAGGTCTTTGCATCCTTGCGGATACCGGACCCATTTGCAGCGACGGGCGCCGAGGCGCAGCGCAAGATCGGCGCGCAATGCGCTGCCCGGCGCATCGCCATCCACGGCAAGAATGATCGTGGCGTCGTCGGCTATCGCCGGCATGTCGTCGATGAAATTATATTTCGCGTTCGCCCGGTCTCCGACTTCGGTTGACGGCGCGCCCGCCGGCACAGACACCGAGCGGGCGAAGCCGCATTGCAGCGCGGTCCAGCAATCGACTTCGCCTTCGGTGATGATGATCGGCTGGCCTTCGAGCGTGGCATCGGACAGACAGTCCTGGTTGTAGAGGATTTGCGCGCTACCAGGGTCTTGAGCGAACCGCTTCTCGCCGGCGATCGTGCGGTACTTGGTTCCGACGTGCTGCCCTCCCCGCAGGTACGGGATCGCGATCGTGTCCGCCCCAAGCCGCCCGCTGCTGCTGACGCCAAGCCGTTCGATCAGCTCCAGATCGAGGCCCCGAGCTTCCAACAAATCGCCGTGGCGCTTGCTCAAACCCATCGTTGCTCCCGTCGATCAGATGCCATCCGCAGTGCCAGCAATTCGCGTACAGCACGCCCTCTGCGAGCTTTACGCTGAGGCAGAGATCGGCCTTTTTGCGCCGGCTGGCGCTGCATTTCGGGCAGGTGGTTTTGTGGTCCTGGCCCGGCCGAAACCCGGCCCCGACAACGATCCCGTGCTTGCGGAGCAGGTCGGTGAACATCAAAAAACCCCCTCGTTCGGGAGGATGCCGCCGTTTGCCCTTTTGCCCCGGGTGGCCAACGCCCGGACGAAAAAGGCCGCGGGATCGCTGGGGCTTTCGTCCTCGCAAGCGGCGATGGCGTCCATCACGACGAGATCGTTGTGCTGCTTCCGTGCCTTGCCGATCAGACTTCGGCCTTTTGGGCCAAGGATGGCCACCCCACGGTCGAACAGGGCCTTCACCGGGTCATCCGGCGGCTTCGATTTGCCCCGAGTCGCCGCGGCTCCGTTAGGAGCCGAACCTTTCTTTCCTTCCCCTACATCCTCCCTCCTCCCTCCTCCATCCTCCATCTGAATCGACTTTTCCCCGGACCTCGGGAGCGTTGGGTCGTCATCTCCGTCAATTTCCGGAATCGCATTCGATAACCCGACGTAATTCCGTATGGCATCGGTGATGGGGTGGGTGGAATTGGGGTACTTAGGGCGCTGGAACTTCCGGAAATTCCGGATTGCGCCGTATTTACGGCCGGCGACTTCGTAAGCAATGATGCGATCAGCATCCTGCAATTCCGCAAGCAAGCCGTCCACAGGTTGCAGCGCTGCCGGACGCAGGCGCATCTTCAGTGTCAATGGTTTCCACTCAAACACACCCTGGTCGTCCGCCTCCGTAAGCAGTCCGACATAGAAAATCTGCGCGGCGTCGCTTACCGAGACGAACGACTCGTCGGTAAACAAGCCTGGATGTATTGAGCGGATGCGGGGCATGTTCGGCCTTACAGAAAGAACTCGGCCGGGATTTCAGACGGTCGATCAACCTGCCCGAGCACCCAATAAGCGGGGATTTCAAGAAGCGTAAGGCGCGGTTTTAGAAAGCCGATCTTTCTAGGATCGCAGCGGTGCTTGTGAACGATTTCTATCGCGTATTCGACAGCGCCCTTGTGCTGAATTGCGATATCGAGAACGCACATCGGACGGAATCCCATGGCGACCACTTCCTCGTAGGTGCGCGGCCGGTTTTTCCACCTTTCGTGGTCCTCTTCGCCCCATACCGGGATGATGCCGGTGCCATCGGAGAGAACCGGGTATTCCCGCCATACGCCGTAGTGCGGGGCGCCCCGGTTCACCCTCCACGATATTGAAGCGCACCCTGGAGCGCCGCCTGGAAATCCGGCATAACCGTCATACCCATCGACAGCGGCAGCTTCTCGAAGCCACTGCAATAGCAGTCGTTTGGCTTGGCGGTGTGCGTGACTTTCGAGGAAGCCGGGAGAGGCGGACAGGGAATAAATCCCCTGGTCTGCCAATTCTCGATAGGCTTCTTCGACATCGCGTAGCGCCTCTTCTTGCTCTGCCGGGGAGGGGCGGCGGATTGCTCTCATTTCCCGCTCCTCAGTGCGTCGTGAAGTTGCGCGGCATCCGCTTATCGAGCGCGGCTTGCAGGCAGACGGTGTAGAGGTCAAGAATGTCGTCTTTGGGGGGGTTCGGGCCGCGCACAGCAGGATGACGCGGGTCATGACCCACGCGACGCCTTCGGGCGTTTCCGGCGTGCCGTCGGCGCTTTTCAGCGCTTCGATAAAGGCGGAGTCTGGGGGCGTGGTAGAAATGGAGTCGGACATGGCACAAGCCTTCACAGTGGCGTTGCGAACCACCGCAAGGGCTGCGTTCCACGGCCGCCCTGGCGGCGGGGTGCGTTGGAACCTGCTGTGACAGGCGAACCTTATTCGAGCGCCGAGACGCCTTAGATCGGTTCCGCCCCCGCCAAGGGGCACATGCCGGACAGAATCCGGGCATGAAAAAGGCCGCATTAACGGCGCGACTGCCGCACAGGAGGGTTCCACGCCTCCGATGCGGATCATATTCATATCTCGCTGCATATTCAAATCCGTCACGCCGCCCGCCGCATCACGCGCGGATCGGCGAGCAGCCGCCAGCGCACCGACATCTCGATCGCGACCCAGTCCGGCTCGCAGCCGAGATCCCGCGCGACGGCAGCCGGGTCGGCCCCGGTGCGCTGCCAATGCAGCGCCGTGCGCGCCGCGTCGATCACGGCGGCATCGTGAGACAGCGGCGGCTCGGGGGCGGGTGTCATGGCGCCCACTTCATGATTGTCTCGCCGACCGCGCACCGATCCCAGATGATCCAACAATAATCGGTAGTTCCGTTTTTCGCCGGGATGCCTGAGCCGCCGGGAGGCATGGATGGCCTCTTGGAGAGGATGACGACCTCGCTTGGACGAAATAGCTTGAACAGGGTGTCGCGCCGCTTCTGTCCGCAGAGGAATGATATTCGAAGCACGAACGCGACTTTGCGGCGTGCGTGCATGCAAGCGTGCTTGAACATCGGTTCAGCAAGATTGTATGGAGGGTTGCTGACGATGTTGTCTCGCCAAGTCATGTCGGCAAGAAAATCGCGAACGCCGATAAAGTTAGGCGATCCGCGATCCTTGATGTCCGACCCGGCGGCGTTGAATCCGCGCTCGGCAGCAACTTTCGGAATCGTTCCGCCGCCGCAACACGGGTCATGAATGGCACCGGTGAATTGCACTGCGTCGAACAGCGCATGCACGCAATCGGCCGGTTCGACATACCAATCGTCGTCATTGCGGGCTTGTGCGAAGGCGGCGCGGAGATGGCCGGGGAGGAAACTCACCGCGCCTCTCCCTTTGCGTCCTCGCGCGGCCGGAACGGGCTGCCCTCGGGCGGCTGCCATCCGTCGCGGTGCATCCGGCGCAGCGCGTCGATGGCGTCGGCGTAGCAGCCGACGGAGTCGATCGCCTCCCAGTTCTCGGGCAGCGGCGCGTCGTCGGGCGGCATCTCAGCAACCTCGCCGAGCCAGGGGGCGATCGGCCGGGTGCGCTTATACGCCCGCCGCCGGTGCGCGTCGCAGTAGGATGCGCCCGGCGCGCCGCACGGATCGCCGCAGAACCCGGCGCCGGTCGGCCAGACACAGCGGCCGGGCGGGGGGAACTCCACCGTCGCAAGCTGTCGCCGCGGTATCTGTAACGGCGGCGGTGTTTGGCCGCAGCCATCCATCGTAGGCGCGCCCGCGCATTTCGAGACAGCCAGACCCAGCCTGTACGCCCTGCCGATGGCGGCGTTTTTTCGGACGCCCAAATCCAGGGCGATCGCCGCGAACGGCTTACCTGCGGCACGCATTTCGGCCAGCCGCGCGTCGAGTTCGGCGGTCCAGGGGCGCTGCGGACCGGGGCCTCGGAATTTCCGGGCATCGGGAATGTCGATCCCGAGAGCGCGCGCTTCTTGCTTCACCCTCCTGTCGTTTGCCCCAAGCGCTTCGGCAATGCGCATAATGCCGATATTCGACTCCGCCAGCCGGCGCAGCTCGGCGGGATCGATGCGGCGTGCGGTCATATCGCGCCCCACTCGCCCAGCCGGTCGCGCACGGCCTCCCAACTTGTGCAAAACGCGTAGGGGACACCGATTCCGGCGGCGCGCTCGGCCATGTCTAATTGTGCCTCGGATGGCCGCCCGGCCGGAGTGCGCTTGCCGAGCAAATCGCGGGAGGCGCCGCGCTTGAGTTCGATCATACCCCCGCCGCCGCGCCAGAACAGCACAAGGTCCGGCGAGCCGGGAAGAAGCAGCCCGGCGGCTTTCATTTGCGACACGACGCGCGCGATGATGCTGCGCTCGGCATCGCTGCGAGCGGGAAAATAAATCGAGTTCGGCACCGGCAGCGCGATAACCGGCAGCCCGGCGGCGCGCAGGCGTAGCATGACTTCCGATTGCAGGGCGCGTTCGGTTTGTGCCGTCATCCCCGCGCCGCGCTCCAATCGAACAGGTCGAAGCCGACGGCCTTGCCGATGCGCTCCAATGCTTGCGGCGGCGGTACGTCTTCCACGTCAACCCTCTCCTTCAAGATCGCCCGGCAGCCGGGGCGTGTTCGTTTCAGCGTCCTGCCTTACTCCCCACTCGACGAGCAGCCGGCCGAGCGCAATCAGCGCCGCGCCGACCCCCAGCGCTGCCCGCCTGATCCTGTTCATGTAAATGTCCTTCCCACCGTCGCCGCATATCGGCGACCAATCGTTCGAGCCGGTCGCACTCGGCGAGCAATGCTTGCGCGATTTCTTTTTCGCGCGCGGATGGGGCGCGCCCGGAGAGCCAGAGCTTTGCGGTAACGACGGCGACCCCGAACCGGCGCGATATCTTCTTGGCCGCGTTGGCGCCATAGACGAGCCGGAAGTCGGACGCCGCGTCGGTCATCGCTTATACCGTTGGTACATTTCAAAGCCTCCACATGCCCGATATCTTCGTGGGCGAAAGGAGGCAGTGAATATTGTTGATCTGGAAAATTGAGGCTCGCGAACTCGCCATACCATTGCTTGGCGGCTCGGTCATAGGCGAGCGCGGCCTCGACCTCGGTCTTAAAGCAACCCAAAGCAGTTTTCTTTTTATTGATAGTTATTTTTGCCTGGAAGGTGTTGGGGGCAAGCGGCTGAACCCCTTTGAGACCCAGCCTCCAGCCCTTTCTATTTCTGGCATTCTGCTCACGAGTCGCCAACCGGAGGTTTGCGGTCGTGTTGTTGAGCGCATTACCGTCAATGTGATCGACCTCAAGGATATCTGGCGCATCCATTATGAGGCGATGCATCCATATCCACCGGCGTCGCCGTACAGGTATATAGATGCAAGCTCGCGCATACGCTTTGCCGCTTCGTTTAACGACGACATGCCACGGCATTCTCGTGAGTCTATCAAACCACTCGTCGTCAACGATGGTGACGTATCCGCGAGTAAGGCTGATCTCCGCCACCATCGCTCAGCCCCGCGGCTCTTGCTGCGGGCGGATCGCTTCTTGCGCCGACGCGGCGTCCTGCTCGATGAGCACGGCGAGCGCCGACGCGAAGACGCACTTCCAGGCGAATGGATCGGTGTCTCGAACGTAGGCGACCGAGGCCACCCGCTCGGCCCGCGCTATGATCGCAGGGTTGGGCGTGCTCACGGCAGCTCGCGAAACCAGCGCCGGGCGATATCCGTCGGCGTCTCCGCCGTAGACTCCGCCTCCGCCTCGCGATGCGCCGGGCAGGTCTGGTCGTCGATGACCGAGCTGTCGTCGGGCCGCCGGCAGGTGCATTGCGTGATGGCGCTCCATCGCTCGGCGGCGATCTCGCGGGCGCGGTCGCCGATATCGGACCCGTCGATAACCGAGCGGCAGGTCACAGCCAGCCGCTCCAGTGCGCGCACAGCACGATGACGCCCCACAGCGTCGCCTCGCCAAGCAACGCCCAACCAAGCGGCGAGATGCGGTAACGGATCATGGGTCGCCTCCGATAAATGCCAGGATCAGCGCAGCCAGCAGGACCACGACCCCACCCCGCGGCGGCCAGCGCAAAGGCGCGGCCCGCGTCACGGCGCCAACCCCAGCATGGCGAGCGCTTCCGCGCGGGACATGCCGCCCTTCTCGCGCAACACGTCGTAATCGACGCGCTGGGCCGGAGAGAGATGCGCGAGCGGCGACGCGGCCCGCTTTGCCGCCGCTATCCGGGCGCGGGTCTCGGGGGTGTGCGTCCGGCCCCGCTTTGCCGCCGCCATCCGGGCGCGGGTCTCGGGGGTGTGGCGCGANNTCATAGGGCGGCCCCCGGCAGATTCCCGAGTAGCCCGCAAGCGCGGAATCGCCTCCCCAGCAATGCGGCAACGCAGGCGGGTAAATTTAACCTGTGATTAACCTCAAATGATACAGGATGACGCAGATGAGAAACCGGCGCTGCCCCAAAGGGCAGGGGAAAGAAGGGGAACGCACTTTGGCGTCGAATCCATTCCAAGAAGCAGACGCGNNCGCGGCAACATTTCTTGGCATCTTTGGCGCGTTCGTCGCGGCCTTCGACCCCGGAGACAAGCCTCGTTTGGCCGCCTACCTCGATGTCCTGACGTTGGTCAGACGCGCCCTCGATGGCGAGCGCGATATTTCGGACGAGCGCCGTCATTAGCCGTACTCGGCATTGAGTGCGGATTTCAGAAAAAATCGGCTTCATTTAGGTTCGGCACCCTGTCGAGAAGGGTGCGAGCATGGTGCATAGGCACTTGGCCGCCAGTGCCGCCGCGTTCGCGCGGGATAATCCAGCGGTTAACGACCGAGCGATGCCGGCCAATGATCTTGGCCGTCTCTGAGATGCCGCCGCATTTCTCGATGACAGCGGCAGCAGGGAACAATCCATCTGTCATGTTTAAGGAATGTGCAAAACTTGCACGAATGTCAAGTCCCTAAATGTGCAAACTCCGCACGTGCCCCCGCAGATGCAAAAAATGCACACTGCGGCATGCCGACCGGGATGCAAACGGCGTGGTTCAAAGCCAGGATGCGCAAGGTACGCGTCACTCAGGATGATCTTGGCGAGGCGCTCGGCTGCGATCGGTCAGTCGTCAGTCGCATTATCAATGGTCGGCAAGAAATCGCGCTGAGCCAAATTTTGCCGCTCGCCGACGCTCTTGAGGTGTCCTCGTTCGAGATACTCAAGCGGTCCGGGTTCTGGGATGACTCGCGCGATTTGGGAGCGCAGTGGATCGAGCTTTACGACGCAATGCCGCCCGAGGATCGGGAGCGGATTATAGATGCGGTCCGCGCTCTGGCCAAACGCTCCCGCACCGACTCCTGACGATGCGGCGCCGCCGGGGCGCAAGGCGGGCAGTAGAGGATGCGGAATGAGGGTTCGGACTTGGCCGCGCGCTGGCCAGCATCACTATCGCTTTGATTTCAGCGTATCGGAGCTTGCCAGAGCGGGCGCCGTCCGGGACGGGATCACCATAGACGTGATGGCGTTCGACCAGTGGGACGACCTCAATCTGACTGAGACCCACGAAGCTATGGCGTACCGCCGGGCGGCGGAGATTTTACAGAACGCCCTTGTCGAGCTTCGAAAAGCTGGCGATCAAAAGCGCCGTCGCTGAGACGGAAAACACCGTCGCGCTCCGAGGCCGCGACAACGTAATTCTCTGTTTCGCGCGACAGTGCGCCGTCGATCCCGCGACGCCATACCTCGATCCTCGCCAGTTCCGCGACTCCCGAGGATGTCCGCACTGGGATCGACACCGCTAATCCCACCCCACCGGCGCAATCCAGCATTATCGCTTCGTTCACCGCACGGTCTTCCGCCACCTGACCCCTCCGTCTGATCCGGGCGGGATGATAGCACCGAATTTTCTGTGTGTAAAATTTGCACGAAACCTGTTGACCCGTCCACCATAGTGTGCAAAATATGCACGACGCCGAACGGATCGGCGAGGGAGGGCGAGATGGCGGAGACGGCGGGCGAGCGGCGGGCGGAGGACCGCCGATTTCGGCGAACCATTAAAAAGCGGCGCCCGCGCCGGCATTTTTGGCTCTGGGATGGCCGGGCCACAACCCCAATCTCGGCCCGCGAGGCGGACCGCGATCATCACGACACAGACGCCGGCGGCGACGATGAATTCGTCGTCTGGGCCAGGTCCGCCGCCGAGGCCGAGACCGGCGCCCGGTTGTGGATGGCGGCCCGCGCCGACGACGCGACCGATGACATGCCCGACGGAGTGTGGCTTTGCGAGCGCGAGCACCGCGTCGGCAAATCGTACATGACCCTCGGGGTTGACCTTCCCGAAGCGGGAGGCGGGCAATGACCGATCTCGCCCCGCTCACCCTCATGGACGCCGCGGCGAGCGCCGAATGCATCGGCACGGTGGTGCTCGCCGCCTCGAGCGCGCTGATGAGCGCCGACGCGGACGGCCTGCCGCTGCCCGCCGAAATCGTCACGCAGCTCGCGATGGCGCGCGGCGGGCTTGACCAGGTCATCGCCGATGCGCGCGGCGGGAACTACCAGCCGCGGTTGTGGAGCCGCGGGCCATGATCCCCGACGGCCCGAACTGGCCGGCCGTGCTCGATGCGCTCGATCGCGAGGCCGCCGCCGATTGCGAGCCGGTCGAGCTGCCGGCGCCGCCGTTCCAGTCTGGCCAGCGGGTCTACATCGCCGGCCATCCCGGTACCGGCTCGGTCGAGATCGTCGGCTACGCGCCGCACCCCGGCGGCGGCTGGCGCGTCGAGGCGCGCGACGGGAACTACCGCGTGGTGATGCCGGAGGACAATTTCCGGCTCTGCCCGCCCGGTTGGACGGAGCCGCCGCAACCGCCGTCCGCCGCCGAGATGTACGATTACGGACCCGCCGGCTGGAGCAGCGGATGGGCCGCGGAACAGGCCTGGCAAGACCCCGAGTACGTCGCCCGCTACGAGGCGTGGGTCGAGGAATCGAAACGCTGGCGGGCTTGGCTCGACGGAGCCGCGCCATGAAGCCCCGCGAGCATCAACGCGAGGTCTCGGCGTGGCTCGCCGGGATCGGCGCCAGCAATATCCGCATCGAACAGCGCAGCAAGCACCCGCACATTCTGTTCCGCTGGCATGGCCGGGACTGGCGCTCGGCGCTGTCCGGCTCGCCCGGCGACTTCCACGTCACCCGCGCCGCGATCAACAGCCTGCGCCACATGCTCGGGCTGACCGGCGGCAAGCGGATCGGCGAGCGCCGGGTCCGCAAACCGCGCCGCGCCGCGACACCGGCAACGGCCGCGTGGTGATCGACCCGGTTCCGGCCGAGCGCCGACGCGCGCCCGCTGAACACCCCCTTTGCCGCGCTCGCGGCCTTGATCGAGGGAGACGCCGCATGAACGCACCCGCCGCACCCCGTCTTGACCCCGCGGTCGCAACCGCCCTGGCGCACGAGCGCCGCCGCAGGGCCACACTGCCGCCGCTCGGAGACCTGCCCGTCACCGGCGATGAAGCAATCCGGCTGATCCGCGCGGAGGAGCTGCACCGCGCCGCCGAGCGCGTCGGGTATGCGTTCGATAAGGCCACTCGGCCGTGAGAGCGCGCCGCCATGATGTCCGTCTCGGCGCGGCCCCGCTGCCGCACCCCGAGCGGCTGGCCCCGGCGATCGCCGCCCCGCCGCGGCGCACCCGCCGGCAGAGCGCCGGCAACCTGCTCGGCGCCGCGATCATCGCCTTCCTCATTCTCATTGCTTTGGTGATCCTGCCATGACGACAGACCTTATTGAGCGCGCTTCATCTCCGCTTCCGGCGGTCGCAGACGGGCATCCGATCGCCGCGCCCGGAACCATGCTCGCGATAATCGCGCGGGCCGCCGCGGACCCGGCGGTGGATGTCAGCAAAATGCAATCGCTGCTCGAAATGCAGCGGCAGCTTATGGCGGATCAGGCCAGGGCCGAATTTAACGCCGCATTCGCCCGCGCCGCCGCCCAAATGCCGCGCGTCAAAAAAAATGGGGCGATCGAGCATCCGAAAAACAAAAACGAACCGGACGGGCCGAAACGCAAAATTTCCAGCTATGCCCGGCTTGAGGAAATCGACAGCGCGATCAGGCCCATTCTCGACGCCGAGGGCTTCGCGTTGTCATTCGACACGCAGCCGCGCACCGGCGACGGCGGCGGGCTTATCGTTACCGCCACGCTACTCCACACCGCCGGGCATTCGCGATCCGCGTCGATCCCGGTCCCGCTCGATACCAGCGGCGCGAAAAACAACATTCAGGGATATGGGTCGGCGCTCTCCTACGGACGCCGCTACGCCTTGTGTGCCGTCCTCAATATCGTGACCGAAGGCGAGGATGATGACGCCGAGCGCGGCGGGATGGAGTTTATCGATGGGCTGGCCGTCAAGCAGCTAGACGAGCTGCTGCGCAAGACGAACTCGAATTTCGAAGCCTTCTGCGAGGTTATGGGAGTGCGCAGCTTGATCGAAATTCAGGTCAAGGAATATCCGCGCGCCGTCAATGCCGTACTGTCGAAACTGGTAAAGCAGGTCGCGTGATGCCAATCATCCACGATGTCGAGCAAGGCAGTGGCGATTGGCTGCGGCTAAGGCTCGGCATCCCGAGCGCGTCGATGTTCCACAAGATCGTGACACCGACCGGTAAGTTGTCCAAGCAAGCGCGCGGATACGCCTATTTCCTCGTCGCCGAAAAGCTTCTTAACGAGTCGCTGGATTCCCTTGATAACCTGGAATGGATAGGTCGCGGCAAGGAACTGGAGCCGCAGGCTCTCAAAATGTACGAGTTCCAGAACGACGTTAAGACGGCACCTGTTGGGTTTATTGTGACGACCGATGGGCGGATCGGATGCACCCCGGACCGGCTCATTGTCGGTCAACCGGCCGCACTGGAACTAAAATGCCCGGCACCGCAGACGCACGTCGGATACATGCTCGACGGGTTCGGTCTCGACTACGTTCCCCAAGCCCAGGGCCAGATGTTGATAGGCGAATTCGAGTGTGTCCATCGCTATTCGTATCACCCCCGGATGCCGCCCGTTCTTTGTCGTACCTATCGCGACGAACCCTATATTCGCACGCTCGCCGACGCGCTCGTCCAGTTCTGCGACATGCTTGACGGCATGCTGAGCCGCGCCCGGTCGATGGGATTGTTTGCCGAACGCGAGAAGCTGGCAACGCAGCTTGACGAAAGCGCCCGGCGTACCTCGCTTGACGAGATAATCCGGCTCAATGAGGCCGCAATGAGGATGTATGCGCCATGAACGAATATCCTGGAAACAATGACACGCGGCCGGCGTCGCTCGTCAACCCGCGCCCCGGCGAATGCCGGGTGCCGCTACCGGAACGCCCCAGCGCCATGAATTGGGACGAATGGCAATGGAGTATCGGGCGCCGGATCGAAGCCGGCTATCCCGCCGCCGCCGTCCTGCGGGATAACAAAGACAATATCGATATCTACCAACAGGTAGATGAAATCCGGCACGAAAAGCTGATCGCGATGCTGGGAGGCGGCAATGGATGAATTGTTCCCGCCGACGATCACCGACGAGATCGCCTGCGTCCGGCGCGAAATCGTGATGCGCAAGCGTGTTTATCCGCGCCGCGTGGCCGACGGGAAGATGGATCAAATTACCGCCGACCGGGAGCTTGATTTGATGAATAGAGTTCTCGCCCGGCTCGTCAGCCTCAGGGAAACCGGCAATGGCTGATCCGCAGCACGCCTCCCGCAAGGTTCTGATCTCGATGGCGCCGCACCAGATCGAGAATCTAGTTGAGTTCTCCTTTCTGCGCTGCGACTGCGGTAGCTTCATGGCCGCTTTCATCGGCCGGAAAGTGGTCAATATCAGCGGCTACGTCGCGGAAGCGATGGGCCGGCAGAAGGTGAACCTCGACGCGGATCGGACCCGAAGAGCCAAACTTGCGGCTATCGCCTGATCTGTTCGCTCGGGCATTCGGAACATCCGAGCATTTTTGGCTTAACTTGGAGTCCGCTTGGCTTTGTGCGCGCGGCGATCACAGGACCAAAGAATGACGGAAGCGGGCGTGAAATCATACAATGCGGGCGCCAGAATGGGGCTTAGGTTGGCATTTTGGGCTGGGTATCTTGTAGCTGTTATCGCTTCTGGAAATATTCTCGGCGGGGCTGGTGTCGCGCTGGTTGCTGGATTCAGTATGATGCTCGCGGCGATACTTGGTGCTCTATTAGAGATTGCCTTTCCCGCGAAGCCATGACCGAGCGGCACGATCCCGGCGGCATGGCGCGGTGAAGCGATGACCGAGCGCGAGCTGACCCTGGAGGATGTCGCCGAGCGCCTGCATCTGGTTCCCCGGACCCTGCGCCGGTTTTTGCGCCGCATCCGCTTTGCCGCGATCCAGGGTGGCGATACGCTGCTCTTCACGGAAGACGATTACGTCAAAATCCGCGAGGCGCGCCGCAAATGCCGCTCACGCTTGTCCCGCCAAGAGCCGGGGCTTCCCGGTTCTGGCGGATCAGGGGAACCGTCCGGGCCAACGTCGGCGGGGCTGTCCGAAGCCGCTATATCGACGAGACTACAGGCATTGAGAGCCGCGAACTCGCCGAAGCAATCAAAATCAAGCGCGAAGCCCAGGTCCTCGAAGAACTCGTCTTCGGGCCGAAACTCAGTCGTCGCTTTTCCGAGGCTGCCGTGACTTATGTGGAGACGGTAAAGCCGGGTCGCGAGCAGTCCGCCGCGATCATCGGCCGCGAACGGCGCGACGGCACGGTCAGCCGATGCCTGATAGACGATTTTGGCGGCATGCTCGTCAACGCGATAGATCAGGCCGCCGTCGATCGGGTGATGCGCGAGCGATTCGCGCATGCGGCGCCGGCAACAGTTCAGCGCTCGCTTCTGACGCCGCTGATCTCGGTCCTCAATTTCGCGGCCGAGCGCAAATGGTGCGACCGGCCGCGCTTCTGGCGCCCGAAACAGCCGCGCGGCCGAACCCGCTGGGCGAGCCAGGAAGAGGTCGGCCGGATCATCGGCGCGGCGCCGCCGCACTTGCGCCCGCTGATCTATTTCCTAGTACTGACCGGCGCCCGCATGGGCGAGGCGCTGACCCTGCAATGGGAGGACGTATCGCTCGGCGAGCGCTGGTGCGTGTTCCGCGATACCAAGAACGGCGAAGATCGCGGCGCGCCGCTGCATCACGCGCTTGTGGCGCTTCTGGGAAACCTGCCGGGCGAGCGGAGAGGGATTGTTTTCTTGACCCCATCCGGGGTGCCCTATGCCGAGCGCGCGGGCGGCGGTCATATCAAGACGGCCTGGAGCGCAACGCTGCGCCGGGCCGGGATCGCCGATCTACGTCCTCACGACCTGCGCCATACCTGTTCAACATGGCTCACGATGGCCGGGGCGCATGAACAGGTGCGGGACGAGATCATGGGGCACGCATCAACCAGCATGGGCCGGCGCTACTCGCACGTTCCGCGCGCCGCGCTGCTGGAGGCAATCGACCGTCTGACGGCGCCGTTTCCTGGCGTCACGAGTGTAAAATCCGTGGAGGAGCGCAAGGCATGCTGAATAACACATTGGAAAACAACGAAGAAAATCGCGAAGGAACCCCCTTGGTAAGGGGGAGGTCGACAGTTCAATCCTGTCCGGCAGCACCAATTTTTCAATGGGTTAGTCGAAGAGGCGGACCCCGGAAGACCCCAAAAAGACAAGAACAGATCGCGAAGTGCGCCGGCGACTCGTGTAAAATCCGTGTAGCGCTTTTCGACCCGGCCGCCCTCGCCCTCGTCCTGGCGGCGCTCGGCGTCGCCGTCTGGCTCGGGCTATCCGAGCACCCGTCCGGCCCCGCCGTCGTCATCGGCGGCGCGCTGCATCTGGCGGGTCCGGCGCCATGAGCCGCGATAATGACTGGATGACGGCGAGCGACCGGTGGAGTATGCGCATCACGGGGTTGGTCACGGTCGGCGTGATCGTCGGCGGGATGGCCTTGATGCTGTGGCATGCGGGAGCATTTTGATGACGGCCGCCGACTACGATGCGCTCTATGAGATGGACGATATGACGCACGATCGGCTTGTCCGGGCGTACCTGCCGCTGTTCCGCCGCGTGACGGAGATTGTGAGCCAGCACCGACCAACAGCTGTGCTCGAAGTGGGATGCGGCCGCGGTGTGCTTGCCGAGATGCTGATGGCGGCGGGCATACCCTACGGCGGCGGGTTCGACTTCAACTCGATCGCCGTGGCCAAGGCGCAGGCCCGCAACGGATGGGATTGCCACTTTGTCGCCGACGCGATCAATCCGAGGTCTTACGCGTGGCCGAATTACGATGAGATCGTATGCTGCGAGGTGCTCGAACATATTGAGCGCGACCTCGACGCGGTGAGGCTATGGCCGCCGGGAACCTTGTGCGTGGCCTCCGTGCCGAATTTCGACGACAGGACGCACGTCCGCTATTTTCGCCGCGAGGCGGAGATATACGAGCGCTACGGCTCCCTGCTTGATATCGACCGGATCGAGCGAATCGCGAAATCGCCGTTCACCGGGCAGCTACCGCGCGAGTATCTAAAGCGCCTGCGATGGGCGCGAGGCGAGCCAAAAAAATTCCTCGGAATGCTTGGGATCAATCGCTTCGAATGGCACGCCGGATGGTTTGTCTTCGTCGGGAGGAGGAGGGGCGCTTGCTCGTCAATCTAAATTCCATGACCACAGTAAGATTGACGGACAAGGGCCGACAGATATGGCATGACGTATGGGCGCCGTATGCTCCTGACGGCCGTGGATTGGATCACGAGGTATCCGATGTCGGCGGCCTGCAATGTGAATTGTGGCGGATCATGAATACATTTGGCCCGCATATGGGGATGGGTTTTCCTGAGGTGTTTGCATCCACCGAAATTGAGATTGAGGACAGACAATGACCCGCTGGATGTTGATCGTCCGGGGGAACGGGGCCGGCGCACTTGTTCCTCGCTCGGATCAGTGGGAGCGCCCGCATATCTACGAGAGCCGCATGTACTGCAATATGGACGCCAGGGCAGTATCGAGCGGCGGCAACTATTACGGTACGTGCGTGCCGGCTTCGGAGTCGAAAACGGGCGAAGCATTCAATGTGACGATGGGCCAGGAACCATTTGCGTAGCGGAGTACCGCACGGAGGGAGTTCGGGGTAGTCAAATATATAGATCCCAATTTTTTTCCGCACCACATTGACTGTACCCCCGTCATGTCGTAGATATACGACAGATGCCGCGGCGCCGGGCCGGGCACGATCGGCGAGGAGGCCGATGCAATGACGACCAGCAGCACTCAGACTGGCTACGTAATCGTTGAGACCCACCAATATTACGGCGAGCAGGATCGCCGGTGGCTCGTCAAAGACGACCGCGGCAGGGCCGTTAGGTTTGCTAGCCGCGCGGATGCGCAGCAGCATATCGACGAGTACCTGGATGTCGGCCGGTACTATACCCAGCACAACGAGGTGGGGCGGCCAACGTACACGATCCGCGCGATCGCCGCCCTGCCGCAATATCTGCAGTGGCAACTCTAGCCTATGCGCAGCATCGACCTGTTGCGTGAGATCGGCGAGGCCCTTTATGGGCCTCGCTGGCAATCAGAATTAGCCCGCAACCTCGATGTGTCCGTCCGCTCGGTGCAGCGCTGGGTCGCCGGCGTCCCGTTGCCGGCCGGAATCTGGCTCGACTGTCTGCGCCTGGTCACGGAGCGAGCCGCCGCCCTCGACGATATAATCGCCAGGCTCCAACAGACCCGCGGATCGTAAGCCTGGGATGCGCGCAGATGAGCAACGCCCCGACATGGTCCGCTATATCGACCCCGACGATTTGCCGGATGACGAGTGGGACCGGCTCGCCCATGGGCCGACGCCCCGCTCGATTGCCTGGCGCATCGGCACGCACGTACCCGATGCCTGGGGCGCGATGTGGCGGGTCGATGCCGCGCGGATAACCGCGCACGAGTTTGCCCTCTATCTCGGCCGGCCGGCCGCGATGTCTGGTCCCGGCGGCGCGGCCGTCATCCTGACCGCTGATCTGGTCGCCTATCTCGATCGCCGCCGCCGCGCGCCCGATCTGATCGACCTGCCGCTCGGCCGCCCTGCGTTTACGGGTTAGCTCGCGGCCCATCCCGCCCCCTCCTCGCGGTCCTTTAACAGCGCGTCGGCCGACGATTTGGTGCATCGTCTACCGTAGCGGCGGACCGTCGCCGGGAGCGGTCATCGCGCCGCCACGATATCGCGCAGGTTCTTCGCGACCCACGCTACCGTCCCAGCGTCCTTGGCGTACTTGGCCGGGTCGCCGCACACAAGATCGACGCCGGCGTCGATCGCCGCTTTCGGCAGCGTGCCAGCGGGGACCGCGGCGAGCGCCACTGTAGTGGCCGTCTTAAACAGACCCGACGCGGTGCAGGCCTTGACGATTTTCTCCTCGATTTTGTCGGCGCTGGCGCCGATCGCGGCTTCGTCGGCCGCCGTGCATGCGGCGAGGCCGAGCATAATGGCGGCGATAAGCGGGAGGCGGACGGCATTCATGTCTGCTTTTCCTTTTGGCGGATTGATGACTGGGACGGCAACCGCCTGCCCGGCTTGTACTGTTGCATTGGCGGAGCGGATTGCCGACTCGACGGCGGCTGCTTTGCGCGTCCGGTACGCGGCAAGTTTCTGCCAAGACGACCAGGCCGCGGTCGCGGCGACGACGAGGAACGTTGCCAGCATCGTGGTTTGCTCGCCGGTTACTCCGGCAGCCCATCCGAAACCAATCCCGGCCATGGCCGCGAGAAGTGTGCGAAGAAGCCCAGCGGCGATATTGATGTAAACCGGGTCCGGCATTTTACCGGATTCATTATCATTGCTGGAAAGCATGTTTTCTCCTTGCGTCTCTCTCGTTTTGGGCATAGATAGAAACCGTTCTCATCAACGGACGGAACGGTTATGTCAGACGACGTTATGGATCAGGACGATTTCACGCAGCGCCGCGATCGGCTGAGGGCGCGACGCGCTGAACTGGTTGCCGAGCAGGAGGCGCGGGCATTGGAAATCGCCGGCATCGATCGCCAGCTAAAAGGCCTTGACGCCTACGATGCTGTACTGAATGAGAGGCCGGCGAAGGTATCGGAGAAGCGCCGGAACCGCCGAGGCATGTCCGATGATGTTCTTTCAGCGCTGCGCACGGGACCGGAAGGGATGACTCGCGGCGAACTGCTTAAGGAACTCGGAATGAAGGGCGACGAGTCCGGCGAGATGGCGGTCTCGAATGCGCTGTCCCGGCTTGTAAGGGCCGGCACCATCGCCCGCGTGGACGGGCGCTATGTGCTCAACAACGCCGCGCCGGCCGAACAAGGCTTGTTCGAGACGGCGTGATCGGATTATTGTAACGGCGAAAGCGATGGAAACGCCCCGCACAGGCTCGATCGAATCCACGGGACGCCGCCTTCGGGCGGCGTTTCTATTTTAGGTCACGGCCGCTCCGAAGCGACCGGCGTCGAGATGGCCGCCGAGCCTGATTGCCGCATCGTCGGGAGCGCCCCTTGCCGATCTTGCTTGCCGCCAAGCTGGACGCGCATTTCGGTCATCATATCGAGCATTCGTCCGAGATCGCGGCGAGTTTCAGTCTGAAACCGATCGTCGATCTCGCGGCGGGCTTCCAGCACCGAGATGCGTGCGTTCATGGTTGCCATCGCCGCGCTCGCCGCGCTCGCCGCGGTTTGGATATCATTGCGCAGCGACACGTAGCTTGTGATCGCGCCGCCGCCGATCATCGTTATCAGCGTGATCGCCTGAAGTATCTGCCCCAGGCTGATTTCATTTGAGTACCTCCAACGCGGAGTCGCGCTGCCGTTGCCGTCGGTCATCTCCGGGCGCTCCTATCGTTTGGTGGTGGTGGGATCGACCGGGAGGGGGAGGACTCCAGTCGGGCCGCTGCTGTTCGTCCGGGAGGCGCCAGGCTACACCGTCGGAGAGAGGTTCCAGGTGGCCCAGCTCTTACCGGCGCCGCCCGTAATCCAATCGACCCCGGCATAATAGGTCTCGAATCGGCTCATCACCGTGTTTGTCGCGCGGGCGTGGTTGTGGCGCTTGGCCATGACGACCATCGCGCGGGCGATTGGGCCGTAGGAATCCGGCACCGAAACATTCTCCTCGTTGCCCGGCGTCGCGGCAGACTGACACCGCACACCGAATGCCGTGACGGTGCTGTAGGTCGCAAAATCGATCACGGTCCCGCCGGGTGTTGCCGCAAGTTGAAAGCTGGCGTTCCCGTTCGGGTTCCGAACATAATACTTCGTCACCGACAGTTCTGTCGGGATCGTCTTCGGAAGAAGATTTACATCATTATCAGACGGCCAAACCTCATCGCCCTCGGTCCACGTGAGCTTGCTGCGGGTCTGCGCATTGATTTGGTCGGTGGCGCCATCGATCGATGTCGCGGTTATAAGCTCGTAACCGCCGTCCTGGAACCAGTCGTTTGTTGTTGCGTTCCAGTTTGTATTGTGTGAGGGGCGATGAATTTCCCGATACGAGTTGGCGTGCCCGGTGCGGTTTATTTCTCCCCAGATGATCGGCTGTAAAGCGGTAAATTCCGCCACCGGCAGCCAGTTCGGGTCTTTGCTGCGGTCGTAGGCCGTATAGAAACAGAGACCGATAAAATTATCCATCCACAGTGAGACGGCCCCGACGCCCGGCGCCCACGTCCCGACCCCCGATGCCGGGATCAGGTCGAACGACATTTTCGCCCATTTGGCGTGCAGGGCGAGGACCTGCTTGACGTAGCGGTAATGCACGTCGTCATCCGGAACGATAACCATCCCGGCGAGCATATTCGCCGCCCAGCCCATCCCGCGCGTTGAGCCGGGATTAGTGTAAGTCAAATGAAATGAGATGCCGGACCATTTCGCCGATGGCGCGCCGGGATAGAGCGCCACGTTGTTGTGATAAAACGCCAGCGTTGCTTCGGCGCCTTGTGCGCCTGTAAGCTGCTGGATGACGTTGATCCCGAGGTCGAGCGTCGCTTCGAGGAAATAGCGCTCGCCTTCGAGCAGATAGGCGAAATAGCTGTACGGGACCGCGTGCGTCGCCGTGGGAGACGGTCCCCAGGTACTCGACCCGACGCCGTAACCACCCGACGGCGCGGTAAACCCATCGGTATAGCCGGCGCCGCCGCCGGCATAGGCATGCACCGGAGCCGGCAACCCGTCCGCCGTGAAGTCGTAAAAGGAACTCGGCGTTGAAGTGGCGCGCTCGTCGCGCAGGATCAGCGAACAGAGCGTGTTCGCGGTGTCGGCGCTCTCGCCGGACCGGGTGCGCTGGTTGTTGCTGCGCCGGTGTTGCGGCAGTCCCAGACCGGCGAACGCGTTGACCCGCATCGTGCGGACATCGACCGCGGTTTGTTTGATAAACGCGATGCAGTCCATATCCGGGATGATGCCGCGGCCGGCATAGTTTCCGTTGCCGTCAATACCCGGCCGATGCCCTTGCGCCGAGCACGGCTGATAGATGTACGGCTGATAGATCGGCCCGCCGTCGTCGTTGTTCGTCCCCGTTGTATAATCCGTCCGCATGACGTAGGCCGGGCTGAGATCGAGCGGCGGCACCAGCCCGGTCGCAATCCAATAGGTCCGGTTCGGCTTGTAAAGCAGCGTCGGCCGGGCGGCGCCGACCCAATGCCGGGTTCCGTGCTGATTGTCGTCCGTCAGCCGCACCGTCGCCCATTGCGAGCCGTAAGGGTGTTCAACCAGCGCCGCCCGCACCCCGCTGCTGTTGAGTGCGCCGCCGTAGGTTTGGATCGACGCGGCGCCGTCTTGCAGCGTCGCGATGTAGGACAGCTTCTCCTTGCCGGCGACGCTCCACCAGTCCTGCGAGACGACCGCGGCAATCTCGCGCGCGACAACCGCGCCGCTGGCGTTTTTCCAGGCCGAGAAGTACGAGATGGTTTTCAGGTGCGCGTGATCGATCCCGGATGCCGCCGCCATCCCCCAGATCATCCAGGAATCGCAGACCGGGCCTTTTTCGTATTGCGTGACGCGGGTGCCGACCCCGGCATGCGTGTTGAGGCTCGCCGTATGGTCAGCCTGGCTGCCGGTGGTCGAACCCGACAGTGAGGTAAACGCGACCTTGAAATCCGTCCCGGATCGCGCCGAAGTCAGCGACAGCCCGCTCGAATTGTCGAATGCGCCGCTGAGCACCTGAACCGAATAGGTGCGGCTCTCTCCGGCGGTGAAATCATCATCCCGAATGCAGGCGGTACAGAATTGCAGGCAGCCGCTTACCCACCAGCTCGATCGATTGTCGAACTGCGCCGGGACATCGACGCCGCCGCGCTGGATTTTGACGCGGCTGCCGGCCGGTACGTCGCCGTCCCGGAACACGAGACCGACCCGTTTGAACCCGGACGACGCGGCGTTATCGGTCTCGACGATCGTGAAGGTGGTGACCTGCGTCGGCCCAGCCGCGCCTTTGCCGCCGCGCGCGAAGGGCGGCCGGGCCTGCGCCGGCGCCGGCATCTGCGCCGCGAGGATCGCCGCGGAGACGCTGGACAGCAGCGCGCGCCGGGTGAGCTTGGCCGCAAGGGGCAAGGGCGAACTCCAATGAAAAAGGCCGCCCCCGAAGGGACGGCCCTGTTTCCTCAATGTGAGGCCGCTCAGGCGGCGGATTTCCTCGTCAACAAGCCGCCGGCCGATTCGCAGCCTCAGCCGCGCCCTTCGGCTGTACCAGATGCAAACGCCCCTGTCCGGTCACGCTGGCGTTGTGATCCGCGACCAGCGCAAGGCCGTCCGTGCGCATGTATTCGTGCGCCCGCGCAACCGGGAACAGCCACGTGCGGGTACGCGGGCAGCGCCGCGCGCCACCCTCGCGCAAGCAGATATCCCGCAGCGCCTTGCCGATTCTGCGGTTGACGCCGTTGCGGCCCTTCGGGAGCGCTTTCGCTTCGTCCAGCAACTCGCGCACCGAGACATACTCGCCAACGGCGACGCGCGGATCAGCGGCTATAGCCATCGCGACCATTCTCGGCACGATGTCGCGGGCGATCTCGATCATCTCCGCCCTGAACGCCGGGCTCAGCACCGTATGATCGTGCGGGGCCAGCCGGCCGCCGAAGAACCGATTGAACAGCGCATCGGCGCACTCGATCTGATAGGCGATCACAGTTCTCCGAATCGCCGGGTCCGGCACCCGATTCGGCTGGATTGTCGCGAGCCAGAAGTTGAGCCGGTTCAGCGGCAGGCAGGTAACTTCCCTGACCTGATCGTCGCCCGACATCTGCATGGTGCTAATCCCCACGCAGGTCGCCAGAACGGGATGGCCGCGCAGCTTGTCGTATTGCGACTTCCAATCCAGCCCCATGCCCTCGACGATCGGCTTCATGGCGACCAGCGTCGTCTCGGGCGTGTCGCCTTGCACAGCAATGAGCCGGGCGCCGTGGAAGCTGATCTCGACGAGATCGCGCGCAGTTAGGATTGAAACGTCAGCCTTGACGGACGGCCCTTCAAAACCAGATTGTTCGGTTGCCATCGGTAGTCCTTTACCGGCTGGAAGCGGGATCGCCGTTCATCGCGGCGAGACTTCTGCGAAAATCCGGGGGCGGGAGATGCCGCCAAGCTACCAACCCGCCACCGGAGCATTCACTTAAGCGCGGCCACTATACATGGACCGTGGGTGTCTTACCTAATTTGGCAGTACGACCAAGCGAGAGCGGCGATCGGTTGTTCGGTCGCCGCAGGAATCGCATGATTCGCCGCCTCCCTCAGTGCTTGACCAGACGTTGCGGCAACTCATCGATCACGCCGGGGATGCGCTTACCGTTTGCGGCTTGCAGGCACTCGGTGAACGCATCGAGCAGGTAAGCACGTGGCGGGATGTTGCGACAGTGACAGCGCTCGGCACGGACAACCGCGCGCCAGAGCACCAGCGCAACGCCAGCCTCGTACTCGGGCGGCCGAGTGTATTCGTCGGTAAGGTCGAGGGTTTCGGGTATAAGGGTGTCAGCCATGACTCGAACTCCTTGGGTTCGGGTTTTCGGTTAGGGCCGAACAGGTGTTGCAACCGCCTGTTCGGTCCGCTATTTCTAGCGCTGAAAAATGAACCCTTCAATATCTAGCGCTAGAAATAAAGGCCGACCGCGTGTCAACGCGACGCCCATCAATGTCCGACTGCCGCCTGCCGAATTTGCGGCCCTTCAAGCATGGATCGCTCGGCAGCCAGATCCCAAACCCAGCCGCCCAAAAGCCATCCGCCGGCTGATAGAGGCCGGCCTTGCCGCGCTCGATCCGCATCCGACCCGCTAAAGGCAAGCGACACTGGTTGCCCCCGAGGCGTTGATCTTGATCCCGGTCAGCGTGAAGACCCCGGCCGCGCCGGTCACAGTACCGGACTTCGCGACCGAACCTTCCCCATTCGGCGTGACCGTGCAGTTGATCGTGGCGCCGTCGGCCTTGATAAAGCCCTGCATCCGCCGCGGCGTCAGATCGGCCGTCATGCTCGAATAAGGACCGCCGTTTGGCCCCGTGGGCTGCGAGACGAACTGCCGGATCGTCTCGCCCGAGCTGTGCGCCTGCGCCGTGGTGCCGAAGATGCCGCGCGAGGTGTAGGTCAGCGCGTTGCCCGAGATCGCGGTGACGGTGATCGCCTCGGCGCCGTTGACCAGAAAATACGAATTGACGTTGCGCGCCAGAAATACGCTGGCGTCGGCCACCGTGATCGTGCCGCCGCCCGAAGACGCCATCGTCCCGGTGATCGTCGTCGTCGGCGCGACGGTCGGCGCCCGGTCCATCCACACGTTGTCGATCGTGAAATTGAACGCGCTCGATGTATCGGCCGAGACCGTCCACTTGAAGCCGCAGTTGATGCAGCCGGTGTAATCGCCGTTCAGCATCCCGTTTGCGGTCGTGCCGCCGGTGCCGGGATCGTCATCGATCGAACTGTTGGTCGTCGCGATGTACGGCGCGTTGAGCTTGAAGTCGGCCTTGCGATAGCAAACCCCGGTGTCCGGCGACCCCCAATCGCAGTCGATCGCGTTGCGCCCCGGATGATCGGTATCGTGCAGGCCCATGAAAAAGACAAAGGCATGGCCGCGCCGGGCGCTCTGGAAGGCGTTCTTCGCGTCGAGGTTTTGCGAGAACGTGACGAACGTGTCATACTTCGAGTTCATCCACAGCGTCGCCGGCAGGTCGGCGCCGGGGGTTGCGGCGATAAAGGCCGGGGTGTCGGCGTAATTGCCGGTGCCGCCCCATGTCGCGCCGTCGTCGATCAGGACCGAAGAGGCGGTCGATCCCAGGGTGGTCGGCGCGGTCCCGACGGTCGCCTTGAACGGCATCGCCGAGGTCCAGCTCGATCCCGGCCACGCGCTGGCCGAGCGCTGATCCATCCGCCACATCGGGTGCGACAGCCAGACCGCCGAAAAGCGCGGGCTGGTTATCCGCAGCCCGACATTGGCGCCGCCCCACGCGCCCATGCTCTTGCCGCTCCAATGCAGTTGGTTGCGGTCGGCGCCGTAATAGCCGAGCGCCCAATCGACCATCCGCTCGATGCCGCGCTGGGTCGAGCGATGCAGCCGGTTGGCCGGCCCGGCCAGCGGGTTCGGCGTCATGCCGATCCCGAAATGGAATGTCTCGATCGATCCCGTGCCGAGCGGGTTCCAGATCGCGTCGCGGTGCGCCAGCACCAGCGTTTCCGCCTGGCCGGGGTAGTTGGTCGTGCCGTGATCTTGCAGCACGTCGAGCACCGCCGGCCGCCCGTCCTGCCAGCCGGCATCGGGCGGCAGCCAGAATTGCCAGTAATCGCCGTACTGGCAGGTGATCGGCGAGCACCCGCTGCCCGTGTTCGATTGGTGCGCTTCGAGAATGACCGGGATGTTGTTGGTTGGCTGATTGATCTGGCCGTAGGTCTGGCGCGTCGATGACGCCCATTGGATCGCCCGCGGGGTCGCCACGCTCTCGGCGATCGGCCCGACCGAGCCGACGTAGGTATCGCCCCCGCCGGTCTGCGAATTGGCGACGACCGCGTAATAGGCGTTCTGGCTGGCCAGCGCGGTATAGACCTGCAACCCGGTGCCGTGCGCCAGCGCGGTTCCGAGATCGGTCAGCTTGGACATCGGCCGGGCCGCGTCCTGGCGGTAAGCCTGCGTGTACGCGCTGGTTGACCCGGACGCCGGATCGCCGCTGACGAGCTGCCCGGAATTGTTCAGGATGTCGCTGGCAATCAGGGTCGCCGAGCCGTAATTGCCCGAGTTGATCGGCGCCGCGGAGCGGTACAGCGTATAGCGCCAGTCGTTACCGCCGGTGCCGGTCGCCAGGTCGGTCCAGGTGACAAAGGTCTGACCGCTCTGAAACTGGGCGCAGACGCTCGAACCGCCGTCGCACGATTGCGCCGAACCGCCGCCGCCCGGCCCGCCGCCGCGTTTGAAGACAAGCTGCGCCTGTGCCCCGCCCAGGCCGAGACAGAGCGCGAGGGCGAGCGCGCCGGCAAAGGGGCGCTCCGCTCTCATTAAACGAGCTT